>ERZ1026858.1073-NODE-1073-length-14309-cov-44.796829_pt1 | contig 14309 bp, 6 predicted proteins | sample MGYA00380159_ERZ1026858 | MGnify/ENA primary metagenome ERZ1026858 (study PRJEB33269, sample SAMEA4719795) | human gut metagenome | biome: human-associated habitat; feature: organic feature; material: feces | place: Cameroon | collected 2013-10 ...
CAACTTAATATTTCCGTTTATGAAACAACTTATGATAAGCCTCTTGTTGTTGCTTTCTTGTTTTTCTGTGCTGGCACAGGAAAAGACAGCCAACCGGGAGGTAAAAAAAGTCAAGAAGCTTTATGCCTTGTATGGTGGAACTTACGACTCTTTTACTCGTATGCCATTAGGTGCAAAGGTATTTCTGATGTTGAAGGATTCTACTATTGTAGATACCTTGTCAGCAGAAGTTTATAATAAAGATAGTTTCTTTAAGTTCCCTGTGGAGAAGGTTCGCCGGGATTATATCCTCAAAGCAACTTATCCAGGTTATTTCGATACATCCATCAACTATACTTTTGAGCCTAAGGGCAGAAAATATAATAATGCCTTGCCTAAGATATTGATGAAGAGAGATAATCAGAACTACGAGGCGCAGCTGGATGAGGTGGTTGTTAAAGCCACCAGGATTCAGGTGGTGCATCGTGGCGATACGATTGTATATGATGCGACAGCCTTTGCCTTGCCTGAAGGTTCCATGCTGGATGCCCTCATCAAGCAGTTGCCAGGCGTAGAACTCAAGGAAGGTGGAGAGATTTTCGTGAATGGAAAGAAAGTGGATTTTCTTACCTTGAATGGCAAGAAACTCTTCAATGGCAATAATCAGGTGATGCTCGAAAACCTGCCTTATTATACGGTGAAGGATATCAAGGTGTTTAACAAGAAGCGCACTTTGGCAGAGCAGATAAGTAAAGGTGAGGGCAGGGACTATGTGATGGATCTGAGCCTGAAACGTGAATATATACAGAATGCATTAGCTACCATGGAAGCTGGTGGTGGAACCCAAAACCGTTGGTTGGCACGTACTTTCGGACTCTTGATGGGAGAAAAGCATGATGCGATGCTCTATGCCAATACCAACAATCTGAATGAGGATGGTACTCCAAGGAAAAAGGGCGATTGGCTTCCTTCTCGTTTCTCGGAAGGTGTGAAGACCAATCGTGAGGTAGGACTTTCTGTCCGTTCAGGTAATAAGGAGAAAACCATCGACAACGATTTCCAAACGACAGTAAAATGGAATGAAGAGAAGATAGAGAGTGAATGTCAGGGGGAGGTATTTGCCAAGGATGGCAATATCTCAAAACAAGGGTTTACCAAGGAAAAGAATAAATACTTCAGCTGGCGACTGGAAGATGAATTCCAGCATTTTACAGATAAGTTTGCACTCTATACTAATTCCTATGTGAGCTATGACCATGCCAAGACCCTATCTTCGGCTGGAACTTCTACTTATCGTGACCAACTGATTAATGAAAGTTTGAACCAAGGTCTCGTTAAGGCTGATTATCTTTATGCGGGTACGAGGCTTGACCTTAAAAAAAGTTTTTCGTGGGGTGATGCTATTAGTTTTACTTCAAGTATAAACGTTTCTCATAATAAGCCAAATGATACCTATTCGCTCAATAAGATGAATTATGCAGTCGAAGGTACTGAGGATGTACGTAATCTCTATAGCGACCAGCACAAGCATTCCTATGATTATAGTTTTGGAGTGAGGTATGAATTGAGTTTATCTCATGGTTGGGCTATCAATATCCCTCTATCATTCATGCAGCAGTATGAGAATCGCCATCATTCCAACTATCGTCTGGATCGTTTGGATGAGGGGGGATTTGATGAGTTAGGCATATTGCCTTCTACTACCGACCAATGGATGAAGGCGCAGGATGCAGACAATACCTATAGTTCAGACTTGTGGAAAAAAGGTTGTAAAAGTGAACTCCAGTTAATCAGACAAGGTGATGAGGAATTCTTGCAAATTGTCTTACCTCTAGAGTGGCAACAAGAACAGTATCACTATATGAGACTGGATATGGACACGGTGGCGAAGAGAAGAAAGTTTCTTTTTCAGCCCCAGCTTTTTTATACGAACTGGGGCAGGAATTCTAAGCAGATAGATTATAGCCTCAGTATGAAACAGCCTGACTTTGCCGATCTGATGCCATACGGTGATGATACCAATCCTCTGGCTGTTCGTATCAATAATCCAGACCTTAAGATGCTGATTCACCATCATCTGGGAGCTTATATGAGTTGGAGTTCTGATTCTACCGACTTGAGCAGATGGGTGGCTATGGAGGCTAATTTGGTGAGGAACTCATGGGGTACGCGCACCTCTTATAATACAAAGACGGGTGCTTTTACCTATAGGAATGACAACGTGAACGGCAACTGGGATGCCAAATTGGCTGCAGGCTTTTCACGTTCCATAGACAAGCAGCATCGCTTCCGTTTCTCGGCAGATGCAAAACTGGGTTATGTGCGCAGCGTGGATTTCGACATCGACTACGATAACAAGGGGGCAGAACTGAGTAAGGTGAATACTTGGAGTCCATCAGTAGGCGCAAGCCTGACCTATCAGCTCAAGGATTTCCTATGGAAGGTGAAGGGAAAGTATGAGGGAAAGTACAGTTGTAGTAATCTGGAAATTTTTGAAGACATCAAAGCCTGTGATTTCCAATATGGCACGGAACTGCAATATACCATCCCTTGGATGAAAGTGGGTATTCAGACAGACCTCACTATGTTTACCCGAAAAGGTTATAACAGTAACGAGATGAACACCGACGATTTGGTATGGAACGCCATGTTGACCCGTACCTTCTGCAAGGGAAATGTTACAGCCAAGCTTCAAGCTTACGACTTGTTGCACCAGTTGACCAACAAGGTTTATACCGTCAATGCTCAGGGCAGAACCGAAACTTGGTATAATACCATCCCTCGTTACGTGATGTTCTCGTTGGCGTTCAAGCTTCATAAGAAGGCAAAAAATGCGGAATAGGCATCTTTTATGCTTTTAATTATGAGGTTTGATAATAATACAGGAAACCATCCGATATAACTAATGCTATCGGATGGTTTTCTGTATTATTGTTGTTTAAATAAGTCTCTCTATATCTTCTATTGAAAGTCCTGCTCCTTGGGCAACTTGCTCTTGTGTGAGCCCCATGCCGAGAAGACGCTTTGCGGTGGCCAACTTTTCTTTGGCAATACCTTCTTCTCTGCCTTCTTTCCTGCCTTCTTCCTTCGCAGTATCGATCGAATTTTTTATGTCTCGATAGGCTTTAAGACTATCCTCGTATTCTCGTAGCTCTTGTTGACTGAATTTAGCGATTTCTGCTTCTTCAAACAACTTCGTGAAAATTCTCTCTTTTAAAGCTTTCGGTCGTTTGTTAAGGTTGGGTAAATTCTTGAGTACATAGAGCCATTTGTCATACAGAGTTTCTAGCTCAGTCTCGCTTTTGTTGAATTTGGCAATCTCAATATATTTGAAAGAAAGCTTGTCGTTAAAGACCTTGAATGTCTTTTTGTCTAGCAGACCAACATCGTGGTTGATTTCTTTTTGGTCAAAAGCTTCTTCCTTAAAATCAAAATTGAGCAATGCAACCGTGTAAACATGGGCTAGCTTGAAATTCCAATCCTGTCCTTTTGGAGCTTGTTCTCTGATAGGAAATGTAGAGTAGAAGAGGGATCGGTCTTTGAAATATTTCTGAAAAGCGTTCTGCATCTCAACAATGAACTTTTCTCCTTTCTCATTTTCACAATACACATCAAAGATAGCTTTGCGCTCTGCGAAAACATCACCAACGTGTTCGCTATTGAGGTAGCGGACATCCTTAATGACTTGCTCTCCATCGAAAAGTGAATTCAGAAAGTTGATGAGCAAGTCTTTATTTGGCTTTGTTCCAAAGATACGTTTGAAACCAAAGTCGGTAAGTAAGCTGATATATCGTTCTTCTGATAATCTCATAATCTGTTCTTTTTATAGATTCTTTTGGCAAAGATACGACTTTTTATAATATCTCCCAAGTTTTTTTGCACAAATCTATCATTCTGATGTGATTTTTGACGAATCTTTAAGATGTTCTTTGGGAAAATACGATATTTGTATCATTTTAGACGATATTGCGACCGTTTTAGCTAGATTATCAGTACTTTTGTGGCGAAATATAAATAACATAAAATGACAATCGAAATGAAGAATAAGACTTTATTATCGACATCTCTCGCCTTGATGATGGCGATGCCGATGCAGGCACAACAACTCAAAGAGTATGCGGGGGATGCAGAGCTACGCATCCCGGAATGCAAGATAACGGCACCACCCAAATCTATGCATTTAGATAAATTTTATAAGAAATACGTGGATGTGAATGGCATTCCGATCGTAACGTCATGGCGAGTGCCAGACTCATGTATAGTGGCTGCGCATCATACACTCTATGCTATGACGAGTATGTTAAAACCAGAGGTGTTGGAAGCGATGAAAAAGCATGGAACTCGTGTGGCTATTATGGCTAGATATGAGGGCGAGACCGACATCCCAGAACATCATTTCATGATCAATGACACTACGGTGAATATGGATGTGCGGGCTCGAGGAATGGAAGGAACGATGGAAGTACCTGTCACAACCTGTGCGGAAGAGAACATCCTTGCTTACCAAATAGATAAGTATCATGCCGAGGATATCCTTATCCATGAGTTTGCGCATTCCATTCATTTGATAGGTATCTATCAGGTGGATCCTACCATCAATGAAAAGCTAGACTCGCTTCTTGCCAAGGCGAAAGCTCGTGGCATTTATGCCAATACTTATCGATTGGACAATGGGATGGAATATTTTGCCGAGGCTGTACAAGACTGGTTTAATGTAAATGCTGAGGTACAACGTGCTGACGGCAAGCATAACTGGATTAACACCCGTGAGGAATTGCTGGCGATGGATCCTGATATGTATCATCTGTTGGCACAGTATTTCCCTGCTACTCAATTACAGATAAGCAAGCACAAGAAGCAAAACATTTATACTTGCGATTATACAGACTTGTTGCGTGCCAAGAACTTTGCCTTCACTGGGCAAAAGCAGAAAGTAGAGGAGGGATACATGCCTTTCCGAGGACATCAGGTTTATTATCGAATTGTGGGCGAACGCCAGGAAGGCAAGGCACCTATCATCTTGCTGCATGGTGGACCAGGCAGTACCCACAACTATTTCGAGGTGCTGGATCAAATTGCCGAGACTGGTCATCAGGTCATTATGTACGACCAGTTGGGCTGTGGAAAATCGTATGTAGAAGGTCATCCTGAACTTTGGAAGACTGAGACGTGGGTGGATGAGCTAGATGCAATCCGTAAATACTTACATCTTGACCAAGTGCATCTCTTGGGACAGTCATGGGGAGGTATGTTGGCTTTGGCGTACGTCTATGAACGTCATCCCGATGGGATTCGCTCACTCATTCTCTCCAGTACCAATCCATCGGCTTCGATGTGGGTAAAGGAGCAACATCGCTTGGTAAAATACTTACCGGAAAAAGAGCAAAAGGCCATAGCCAAGGCTGAGGCTACGGGGGATTTTGACAGTAAGGCATACAAAAGTGCAATTGCTCACTATATGGAGCAACATTGTGCTGCACCTGTTACTGCCGACTCGCCTGAATGCCTGAGAAGAGAGAAAAAAGCAGGTACCTTGTCGTATATTTATGGTTGGGGACCTAATGAGCTAAATGCTACTGGCGACTTAAAGGATTTTGAGTATTTGGAGAAGATGAAGAGCATCGACATCCCTACCTTGGTAATTAGTGGTAGTGAAGATCTTTGTACTCCTGCCATCGCCAAGGCCATGCATGATGCTTTGCCTAACAGTAAATGGGAACTCTTCGTGGGAAGCCGCCACATGCCTTTCGTAGAAGACCATGAGCATTACTGCAAGGTTTTGGCAGAATGGTTGATGACACATTTGTAAAGGCTTACGTAATGGCGTATCTCTTTTTGTAATGGAATTTTATAAAATATAATATGAAGAATAAAGGATTATTGACTGCATCTCTCGCCCTGATGATGGCGATGCCGATGCAGGCACAGAAGTTTGAAGATAACTTTGAAAACAAGACGCTGCGACTGGATTACATCGTGGCGGGCGATAGCGTGAACCAGGCTATCTATTTCGAACAGGCTTACAGCAACCCTACCTGGGCGGGAAGAAAGACAAGACTGGATGAGAAATTCCTGAACGGAAACGGACAGGTGACCGTGTATGAGCATGGCACCAACAAGGTGCTCTATGTAAATACTTTCTCAACACTCTTCCAGGAATGGCAGCTTACACAGGAGGCTAAGCATCTGCAGAAATCATTCGAGAGTAGTTTCCTCGTGCCTTTCCCAAAGAAACCGGTGGATGTAAGTATCACCCTGAGCGATACGCATCAGAAGGTGACTGCAGAACTGCGCCATACCATCAATCCACAGGATATCCTCATCCGACCATTGGGCGAGAATGGTATCCCTTACCGCTACATCGTGAAGAGCGGAGAGACTGCCGACTGTGTTGATCTCGCCATCATCGCTGAGGGTTATCGCCAGGACCAGATGGATAAGTTCTATCAGGATGCGCAGCGGGTAGCCGATGCCATCTTCGAGCGCGAACCTTTTGCTTCGCTCAAGTCGAGATTCAACGTGGTGGCTGTTGCGGCTCCATCGCTCGATGAGGGTCCTAGTATTCCGCACGACGGGAAATGGAAGAACACGATGGCTTGCTCTCATTACGATACTTTCTATTCGAACCGTTATCTCACCACGAGCAAGATTCATCGCATCTATGATGCCTTGAGCAATGTGCCTTTCGAGCAGATCATCGTATTGGTGAATTCTCCTACGTATGGTGGCGGCGGCATCTATAACCAGGTAACGCTTTCTACCTCTGATCATCCTACATTCAAGAAGGTGCTGGTACATGAGTTCGGTCATGGCTATGCGGGCTTGGGTGATGAGTACAGTACCGATGAGTACGCCCCGATGTATCCTAGTGATACCGAGCCTTGGGAGCCTAACCTCACCACGCTGAAAGATTTCCAGAGCAAGTGGGCGGATATGATGCCGAAGGGCGTGAAGATTCCTACGCCGCTTGCCAAACTTCCGGATCATAAGAATATCAGAAACGCGAAAGAGCAGAAGAAACTCAACGAAGCCGTCTTCAAGATTGGTGTGTTCGAGGGGGCGGGCAACCAGAGCAAGGGATGTTACCGTCCGGCGCAGGTCTGCCGTATGCGAATCAACGAAGTGGATGATTTCTGTCCGGTTTGCCAGCGTGCCATCCGACGCATCACAGATTTCTATACTGGGAAATAATATTTTCCTAACTGGAGAAAAATAATTAAGAAGTCAACAAGTAAAATTTTAAATATAATGAAGAATCAGATTTTAGGACTTTCGCTGTTGAGCGCAGTTTTGGCGATGCCGGCAGCTACCGCTTCAGCACAGGGCACATTAGAAGATTACAACAGAGCCTATGCGCTTCGTCATCAGTTCTCTGCCGATTCCGTGTTCCATTGGGCACGTTCATCGGCTTGGTGCGATTCCACCCACGTACTGCATTATCAGATTTCTACTCCTCAGGGCAGGAAGTTTGTTTCCTATGATGCCGACAAGGACGAGATGAAGACTTATGATTCGCAGGAAGCGATGGAGAAGGCGCTGGGCATCAAACCTCGTCCAGCCTACAAACCTCAGTTTGGCAGACGCCATGAGCGCCACTGGATGGAGGTGGATGAGGAGAAGGAGGCTTATCCGGTACTTTCGCCCGACGGCAAGATGGAAGCCTACATCGAAGGTTACAACGTGGTAGTTCATGAGGCAGGAAAACCTTATACCGAAGCCAAGCGAATCCTTACCCAGGATGGTACCATCGGCTGCTATTACAGCAACCGTATCCAATGGAGCCCAGACGGCAAGCACATCTTCGTATGCAAGCGAGTGCCGATAGAGAAGCGCTATGCTTACTATGTGGAATCTTCGCCTGCCGACCAGCTGCAGCCTATCCTCCACAAGCAGGAGTATGCCAAGCCGGGCGATGCCCTGCCACAGCACTATCCGGTCATCATCGATGTGGCTACCGGAAAGAAGGTGGAGGCTGACAAGCATCAGATAGAAAACCAGTATGAACTGGAATGGATGCAATGGACACCAGACAGCAAGGAGGTGACGATGGAGTACAACCAGCGTGGGCATCATCTCTATCAGATGCTGGCGATGAATGCCGAAACCGGCAAGCTTCGTACCGTGGTAGAGGAGCGTGCCAATACTTTCGTGAACTATGGTCGTCTGTGGCGTCGGTTTATCAAGGATGGCAAGCAACTGCTCTGGATGAGCGAGCGCGACAACTGGAATCATCTCTATCTCTACGATGTGCAGAAGTCGAAGGTAATCCGACAGATTACAAAGGGCGACTGGTTTGTTCGCGGCATCCAGCGTGTAGATGAAGAGAAGGGAGAAATCTATTTCTCGGCTAGTGGCGTGAACAAGAATGAGGACCCATATCTGGTGCATTATTATAAAATAGGTATCGACGGCAAGAATATGGTGGCGCTCACTCCTGAAGAGGGAAATCATAGTGCCCAGTATACCTACGATTACCGTTATCTCCTGGATACCTATTCTAAGGTGGATGCCGCTCCTGTTACCGTGCTCAGAGATGCGCAGACCGGTAAGCTCGTCAAGACTCTGGAAACGGCTGATATTGCTACTTTGAAGAAGCACGGATGGGTAGCTCCTGAGGTGTTTGTGGCTAAGGGGCGTGATGGCAAGACCGATATGTGGGGCATCATCCAGCGCCCTACCAATTTCGATCCGAACAAGAAATATCCGGTTATCGAGTATATCTATTCGGGTCCGGGCGATGCCTATACTCCGAAGAGTTTCATGCCATATAACTGGTACACCACTTCGCTTGCCGAACTCGGTTTCATCGTAGTTCAGCTCGATGCGATGGGAACTTCCTATCGTGGCAAGAAGTTTGAGGAGGTTTGCTACAAGAACCTGAAGGATGCCGGATTCCCAGACCGTGAACTCTGGATCAAGGCTGCAGCCAAGAAGTATCCTTATATGGATGCTGATAATGTGGCAATCTATGGCTGTTCGGCAGGTGGACAGGAGAGTACCACCGCCGTATTGCTGCATGGCGATTTCTACAAGGCTGCCTATAGTGCCTGCGGCTGTCACGACAACCGGATGGATAAGATCTGGTGGAACGAGCAATGGATGAGCTGGCCTATAGATTCCAGTTACGTGGAGTGCAGCAACGTGGAGAATGCCCACAAGCTGGAGCGCCCTCTGATGCTGGTGGTAGGCGAGATAGACGATAACGTAGATCCATCGAGCACCTATCAGGTAGTGAATGCCCTGCAGAAAGCCAACAAGGATTTCGAACTGGTGGTGATTCCGGGTGCTCATCACACGATGGGTGAAGACTTTGGCGAGCACAAGCGCTACGACTTTTTCGTGAAGAATCTGCTGGGCGTAAATCCGCCGAAATGGAATCTGGTAAACAGCAAATAGTCCAGATAGGTTAATCTCTTGTCATTTTCTTTTCTAAGAACTCTTTCTTTTGAATATAATTTTGTAAATTTGCACCATCAATCGAAAAGACAAAAACAATGAAAAAGATCATAACAATCTTAGCTGCCGTCTTCCTGATGGCGATGGCGCCTGCTTCTTCCTGGAGCAGAAACATAGTGAGGGAGCCGCTGGTGCGTACCATCACGATGAACACGGGATTGCCGAGCAATGCCGTGAGAAGCATCGTGCAGGATAAGAATGGATTCATCTGGTTTGGTACCGATAACGGTCTCTGCCGGTATGATGGTTATCATGTGCAGAATTTCTATAACCCGCAGATGCAGTTCGACCAGTATGTAAGTGCATTGGAAGCCTGCGACGAGGGACTGCTGGTGGGAACTTCCAAGGGTGCCTTCCTCTTCAATTTTGAAACGGAGCAGTTTCAGAAACTGAGTGATCAGATAACTTCCATCATCTCTTATTTCTCTGTCGATGACAGCCACAACGTGTGGGTTTCTACCTTGGGTCAGGGACTCTTCAGATACAACCTTACAACCCACGAATGCCGTCATTATCAGATTAAGGGATGCAAGGGAGAAGTGGTGGCTACCCTGGTGGATGTCAACAACCAGGTGTGGGCACTCTGCAATCATCTTCCTTCCTCACTCGTCCGACTCAATAAGGCGAATGACAGCTTTGAGATGGTTCCTTTAAAGGGAGATGCATCCCAGCTTTATGGAATAGCGATGCTTGCTAATTCGGATGGAAGCATCCTGGTGGGTACCTGGGGCGAAGGATTGTTCCAGGTGGATACAGATGGCAGTACCACTCAGCTGATCAAAGCCTCGGTAAGCAATTCCGTGCACCACATCCATAAGCTCTATAATGACCGGAATATCAACGTACTTATTGGTAGCGACGATGGACTGGTGGAATACGATATCCAGAAACGCAGCTGGCGAATGGTTTCGGAAGTGGAAAATCCGAGCCGCAGTTCTGCCGAGCGATTCGTGTATAGCATTACTTCGGACAAGGAGGGCGGTCTCTGGATAGGAACCTTCTATGGCGGAGTAAGTTACATTCCTTCTCCTGCCATGAGAAACCGATTCGAGATGCATTCTGCCGGTACCGGCGGACAGAAAGGTAATGTGGTAGGAAGATTTGCCGAGGATGCCAGACATCGTATCTGGGTAGCTACCGATGATGCGGGAGTGGATTGCTTTGATCCGGCAACGGATAGTTTTGTTGATTTCCCAGGCAAGCAGGCTGTGGCACGGTATAATGTGCACGGATTGCTGGCTGAAGGGGATGACCTCTGGGTGGGAACCTATGGTAATGGTGTCTTCAAGATGAGCTTGTCTTCCGGGGCGCTGAAGAACATTCCGGCTGTCGATGATGCCTTGAAAAGCAGCTGCTATTGCCTGTTCAGAGACAGCAGGCACCAGCTCTGGGCTACTTCCATGTCAGGTGCTTGCCTGCTGGATGAGCAGAAGCAGGCTTTCCGACTGGTGAAACAGTTTGGTAGCCTTACCATCGACATCAAGGAAGATAAGAAGGGCAACATCTGGTTTGCTACCCAGGGAAAAGGACTCTGGTGCTACCGACGCAACAAGACCTGGAAGCAGTATCTGAATGATGCGAAGGATACCACCTCTATCTGCAGCAATCAGGTAAACTGCGTGCAGGTGGATTCCAAGGGAAGACTTTTCGTGGCTACGAATATGGGATTGTGCGAGTACCAGCCATCCTCCGATTCCTTCCGCCGTATCGCCATCGATGCGCCTAGTCAGGATTTTGCATCCATCATCATCAATCAGGATGAGATGTGGATCTCTTCAGACAAGGGTCTCATCAAGTGGATTCCGGGCGAACCTACGCTGCTGTTCAACCGTTATGATGGTCTCACCTGCGACCAGTTCCTGCCGAATGCCCACCTTCTGGCTTCCGACGGCAGGGTGTATTTGGGTACTACGCAGGGATTCAACACCTTCTATCCTTATCAGGTAAAAATCAATCACGTGGTGCCTCCGGTGGCGATCACCTCTCTCGAACTTTTCAACAAGAGGGTAGAAGTGGGTTCCGAGAAATTGCCGGAGTCGCTGAACCACATCGAGCAGCTGGATCTCTCGTATGATGAGAACATCCTCAACCTCTCGTTTGCGGCTTTGAGTTATGTTTCTCCGGAGAAGAATCTCTATTCCTACATGCTCGAGGGATTCGACAAGGACTGGGTTACCACGAAAGAGCATCGTGCCACCTACACCAATCTGCCTGCCGGAACCTATACGTTCCGAGTGAAGGCTGCCAATAACGACGGCGTGTGGTCGCAGAATGAAGCCAAGCTCAAAATTGTGGTGCATCCGCCTTTCTGGTGGTCGTTGCCTGCCAAGATTCTGTATCTGCTGGTTATCGGCTGGCTCATCTGGTTCTATACCCAGTCGAGGGTGAAGAGAGAGAAACGCCGCCATCAGGAGGAACTCGACCGTCTGGAGGAGAAGCAGGAGCAGGAGATGCGTGATGCCAGACTGCAGTTCTTCACCATGATTGCCCACGAAATCCGTACTCCGGTTACGCTGATTATCGGACCGCTGGAGAACCTGAAGGAGCAATGGCAGAAGATCAGCGAGAGTGTGAAGGATGGCGAGGCGATGAACCAGACCCTGAACGTGATAGACAGAAACGCCCAGCGACTCCTGACGCTTGTCAACCAGTTGCTCGATTTCAACAAGGTGCAGCAGAAGGGTCTGCAGGTTCATTTCCGATTGCAGAATATTTCCAAGCTGATGCATGCGGTGGTAGAACGGTTCGAGCCTACCCTGCAGCAGAAGGGAGCCCGACTGGAGGTGGATTATCCTGCCGATGATTTTTCGGCAATCATCGATAGCGAGGCGATTACCAAGGTAATCAGCAATCTGATGACCAATGCCACCAAGTACACCCGTGATTACGTGCATCTCTCGTGCCGACTTGCCGGAGATGGCGAGCATTTCATCATCTCGGTAGAGGATAATGGTATGGGAATCAGTCCTGATGAACAGGAAAAGATTTTCGCCGCCTTCTATCAGGCTCACGACAACAAGCCGGGAACCGGTATCGGACTCAACATCGTGAAGAATCTGGTGGAGGCTCATCACGGAATGGTTGAGGTGAAATCGGAAGAAGGAAAGGGCGCCACCTTTATCGTCACCCTGCCTGTCAACCAGGAAGATGCCGTGGTAGAGAAGGAAGAGGATGCCTTGAAGAATCCTATCTCTGAGGAGGATGAAACGATGATGGAGGCTGACGGAAATCCTGATGAAGCCTCTACCGCAGAGGATGCGGAAGAAGCCCAGAAGGGTTATCGCCCTACGATGCTCATTGTGGATGACGACGAGGATATGAGAAACTTCGTGCAGGCACATTTCGCCAAGACGTATCGGGTGCTGACGGCAGAAGACGGCAAGCAGGCGCTGGGCATTCTGAACAAATGTGATGTGACGCTGATTGTGAGCGACTGGATGATGCCGGAAATGGATGGTCCGGAGTTCTGCCGTAGTGTAAGAACGAATCCGAAGACCAGTCATCTGCCATTCATCATGCTCACGGCAAAGACCGATGATGCCAGCAAGGCAGAAGGTATGAACTGCGGAGCCGACATCTTTATCGAAAAGCCATTCTCGATGAAGTATCTGGAGGCGAGTGTGAATCATCTGATAGAGATGCGCAGGCTGCTGAAGAGCAAGTTCTCGCATACGCCGCTGGAACCTATCCAGGAGATTGCGCCAACCAAGATTGATAATGATTTTCTGGTGCAGATGGAGAAGGTGATAGAGGAGAATCTCTCGAATCCGGAGATGAACGTGGCGTTCCTGGCTGCCCAGTTGGGAATGAGCCGAAGCTCGCTGTTTAACAAGATCCGCGGTTTGGCTGATGTTACGCCTAACGAGATGATTCAGGTAATCAGGCTCAAGAAGGCTGCTCGCCTGCTGCGTGAGAAGCACTATCGCATCAGCGAAGTGAGCTATATGGTGGGCTTCAGCAGTCCTAGCTATTTCACAAAATGTTTCCAGAAGCAGTTTGGCATGAAACCTGCCGAATTTGCTGAAATGGGATAAACGGGAATGGGATAAAAAAAGAAAAAGAGAACATTGCAAAACGCGATGTTCTCTTTTTTGTTTTTATTCTTTTTAATCAGATTATTCTTTCTGAATCTGATTATTTCTTGGTGGCTCTGATAAAGAAACCTATCAGGCAGATGTAGGCGATGAGCGAGCAAACCTCAGACATTGGGTTCACCCACCAGCTTTCTGCGATGCTGGCCTCTACGCCGCCAAACTTCAGCAGGGCGCTGACTACACCCATCAAGGCTCCACCGGCGATGAAACCGCTGGCGATGAGCGTACCCTTCTCGCCACGCTCCGCATTCACCTTGGCATCCTTGCTGCGTGAAGTAACATACCAGTTGATGGCGCCACCTACCAGCAGCGGAACGTTCAGTTCCAGCGGAATGAACATACCCAGGGCAAAAGCCAGGGCTGGAATCTTGAAGTAGGTAAGCACGATGGCTATCAGGGCACCGATGCCATAGAGCACCCAAGGCGCACCTACACCATTCATCAAAGGGTCGATGACCGCAGCCATCGCATTGGCCTGAGGAGCAGCCAGAGAGCCGGAAGCGAATCCGTAGGTCTCGTTGAGCAGCATCATCACGCCGCCCACGGTGGCCGCACTCACCAGGGTGCCGAGGAATTTCCATCCCTCCTGCTTCTTAGGCGTAGTGCCCAGCCAGTAACCAATCTTCAAATCGGTAATGAATGAACCTGCCACAGAGAGTGCGGTGCAAACCACACCACCCATAATCAGGGCGGCAAGCATTCCGCCAGGACCCTTCAAACCTACTGCCACCATCACCACAGAGGCGAAGATGAGCGTCATCAGGGTCATTCCCGAAACAG
>ERZ1026858.1074-NODE-1074-length-14309-cov-17.029746_pt1 | contig 14309 bp, 6 predicted proteins | sample MGYA00380159_ERZ1026858 | MGnify/ENA primary metagenome ERZ1026858 (study PRJEB33269, sample SAMEA4719795) | human gut metagenome | biome: human-associated habitat; feature: organic feature; material: feces | place: Cameroon | collected 2013-10 ...
GGCAATGTTAGGAATCGGAGCGGGTGTCCTCAATGCTCAGACGGTTAAGGGTACGGTTATTTCCGGTACAGACAATGAACCTCTCATTGGTGCAAGTGTCATGGTACAGGGAACTAAGGACGGTACTGTAACTGATCTTGATGGTAACTTTACCATCGCTGCAAAGAACGGACAGACACTCGAAGTTTCTTACCTGGGCTTTATTACCCAAAAGGTGAAAGTCACGGGTTCAGTAATCAACGTAACCTTGAATGAGGACAAGCAATCTCTTGATGAGGTCGTCGTTGTTGGTTATGGTGTTCAGAAGAAAAAATTGGTGACGGGTGCTAACATCAACGTGAAGGGTGATGACATCGCCAAGTTGAACACTTCCAATCCGCTTCAGGCGCTCCAGGGACAGACTCCTGGTATGAGCATCATCTCAACATCCGGTCAGCCGGGTTCCGGTTTGAAGGTAAACATCCGTGGTATGGGTACCGTGAGTGGTTCTGATCCGCTTTACATCATTGATGGTGTACGTGGTGACATCGCTTCTCTGAATCCTGCAGATATCGAAAGCATTGATGTGCTGAAGGATGCGGCATCGGCTGCCATCTATGGTTCGCAGTCGGCCAATGGTGTGGTTCTGATTACTACCAAGGGTGGTAAGGAAGGCCGTGCCGTGGTTAGCTTCGACGGCTATGTGGGTTGGCAGAACAAGCCACGCAGCATTGATATGCTCAATGCCAGGGAGTATATGACTATTCTGGATGAGGCTGCCATCAACTCTGGTAAGAACGCTTACGACTGGAACAAATACAAGAGTATCTATGATGCCAATGGCGATTTGATTGATACCGACTGGGTAGATCAGATGTTTGTGAAGAATGCCAAGACTTCTTCTTATAATATAGGTGTAAATGGCGGTAGCAAGACTGCCAATTATGCCATGACACTGGGTTATATGAACCAGGAAGGTATTGTTGGCGGCAAGGACGTCAGCAATTATGAACGTTACAACTTCCGTGTCAATTCCGACTGGAAGGTGAAGGACTGGTTGAAGGTGGGGGAGCAGATCAGTTTCATCTATACCCAGAATACGGGTATCAGTGTGGGCAATGCTTACAACAACTCTCTGCGCAGTGCCTTCAATACCTCTCCATTGTCGCCTGTATATAGCGACAACAACAAGTATGATTCCCCTTTTAATGATACCAGCAACAGCGACTGGTATAATGCCGATGGCAACCCATACGGCTTGATGATGACGAACAATAACAATCAGACGAATGCAGCCCGTTTCACCGGTAATGTGTATGCGGAGATTGAGCCTATCAAGAACTTGAAGTATCGCACCGTAGTAGGTTACGAATATTATGCAAGCGATTACCGTTCGTTTACTCCTCTCTATCAGTTCTCTATCTATAGTTACAACACAGCCAACCGTACCAGTGTGAACCAGAATATGGGACATAACTGGCAGTTGACCTGGACCAATACCCTGTCTTACGACTTCAAGGTGAAGGAGCATAGCTTCACAGCCTTGGCTGGTATGGAGTCCTGGCGCTTTGATGGCGTGGGCGTAAGTGCATCCAATGCCACCCTGAAGAGTGGCTTTGCCGACTGGAACCATGCTTATGTAAGCAATGGTACCGCTGCTACCGCTACCGATGGTCTGGGTGCCAGCGGTTCTCCTTCTCTGTCACAGCGCATGTTGAGCTACTTTGGTCGTGTAAGCTGGAACTGGAAGGAAACCTATATGGCAACAGCTACCCTGCGTGCCGATGCTTCTTCTAAGTTTGCCCGTGGCAACCGCTGGGGCTATTTCCCTTCTGTTTCAGCCGGTTGGATTGTAACGAATGAAAAATGGGTGAAGCCTCTGCTCAGGGTGCTTGATTATGCCAAGGTGCGTGCAAGCTGGGGACAGGTTGGTAACCAGAATATTGGCGACTTGATGTTTATTTCTCCTATTTCAACATCGGGTGCTTTCTATAACTTCGGTACGGCTTTGGGTGCTGACGGACAGTCAAATTACTATGGTGCTTACGAAAGCCGTCTGTCTAACGAGAATGTGAAGTGGGAAACTTCAGAGCAGTTGGACTTCGGTTTGGACCTGCGCCTCCTGGGCAAGTTGAATATCAACATCGACTGGTATAAGAAGACCACCAAAGACTGGTTGCTGGTTAAGCCTATCCCAGGCACAGCCGGTACGGGAGCCCCTTATTTCAATGGAGGTGACGTAGAGAATACCGGTATCGAAATCGGTATGGGCTGGAGCGACAACATCGGTAGAGATTTCAACTACTATGTGAATGTCAACGGCGCCTATAATAAGAATAAGGTGGGAAGCATCCCAACATTCGATGGTATCATTCATGGTACCGATGGTAATGGTCAACTCTATGATAACTCTACCGAGTTCTACCGTTGCAGCAATGGCGAACCAATCGGTTACTTCTGGGGTTACAAGACCGCTGGTATCTTCCAGAACCAAAAAGAAATCGACGAGTGGGTAGCGGCAGGCAATGGCGTACTTCAGGGATCTTCTGTAAAACCAGGCGATGTGAAGTATTACGATGTCAACCACGATGGTACCATCAATGATGCCGACAAGGTAAACCTGGGCAATGGTATGCCAGACTTTACCTATGGTTTCTCACTCGGTTTCGACTACAAGGGACTCGACTTCTCTGTAACTGCCAACGGTTCTGTAGGCAACGACATCGTTCAGAGCTACCGCAATGTAGGTGCCAAGACAGCCAACTACACTTCAGCCATCCTGCAGCGCTGGACAGGTGAGGGAACATCCAACAAATATCCACGTGTGACAGAGACCAATGTGAACTATCAGTTCTCCGACCTCTTTATCCAGGATGGTGACTTCCTGAGAATCAGCAACATCACCTTAGGTTATGATTTTGCCAAGCTTCTGCATCAGAAGTTCGTATCTCAGGCCCGTTTGTACTTCCAGGTTCAGAATGCGTTTACCTTTACCAAGTATGACGGCATGGACCCAGAAATCGGTTATGGTGTCAACAGTTGGGCATCAGGCGTAGATCTGGGTTACTATCCACGTCCACGTACCTTTATGGTAGGTTTGAATCTTAAGTTCTAATTTAAAGGAGATATCATTATGAAGACAAATAAAATAAAGATAGCCGCTTTGGGTATTTTGGCTATGGGAGGTCTGGCATCTTGCAGCGACAGTTGGCTGGATGTGGCTTCCAAGACAGAATCGAATTCCGGCAATTACTATAAGAGTCAGGAGGATGGACTTCGCTCGCTCTATGCCTGCTACGACGGTTGGCAGCGTACCGTTTCAGATGGTCCTTCGTTCACTGTCTATCAGTTGACCGAGACGATGAGTGACGAGTGCTTTGGCGGTACGGGTAACAATGATGGCCGCAATACCCAGATTCTCGACCGTTTCGACATGAATCAGGCACCATCTTATACCGATATGCACGAAACCTTGTGGAAGAGCTATTATGCAGCCATCTTCCGCTGCAATGAGTTTATCGATAAGGGTGAAGGCATTACCTGGGATGATGAGAATGCAAAGAACACCTATCTGGGTGAGGCTCATGCCCTTCGTGCCCTGTGCTATTTCGATATGCTTCGCCTTTGGGAGAACATCCCGTTGCTGGAACATGCCACCAGCGATGTGGTTCCTCAGGCTGCTCCGGATTCCGTATATAGTCTGGTATTCAGAGATTTGAAGTATGCCATTGAGCACATTCCTGCCAATGCCTATCCTAAGAAGGATGCGGCTACCAACGATGGACATATCACCAAGTATGGTGCCGAGGCAATTCTGGCTCGCGCATACCTCTTCTATAGTGGCTATTATGGCAAGGAGCCTGATCAGTTGGGCTTGACCAAGGCGGATGCACTGGCTGCCTGCGAGGATATCATCGCCAGTGGCGAGTTCAGTCTGGTACCTCGATTCAGAGATTTGTGGCCAGCTTCTTCTGATGACAAGAGCGGTGACCACGTAGGACTTTGGGCACATGAGAACTCTTCCTGGGCTGGTCCTGGAAACCCAGAGACCATACTATCGATGAAGTTCAACTACACAGCCGACTATAATGGCAACAATGATGGAAACCGTTTCCAGGTGATGGTAGGAATGCGTACCGGTAGTCTGGTTTACGAAGGCTATGGCCAGGGTTGGGGTGCATGCACCGTTACGCCATCCATTGCTTCAGCCTATGCTACGGGTGATACCCGCCGTTCAGCCTCTATCATCGATGCTTCACAGTTGAAGGATTTCGAGAGCACTTATCTTGCCGACCAGCGTGAATACACCGGATATTTCGTGAAGAAATACACCCCTTTGTCTAAGCACGAAACTGCTGGTGATGGCAAGTTGCAGCATTACACGGAAACAGTGGGTGCAGGCGATTTCCAAATCAGTCAGTTCCAGGATTGGGTCCTCGTCCGTTACGCCGATGTCCTGTTGATGGCAGCAGAGTTGGGTAGTCCTAATGCCCAGTCTTACTTCGACCAGGTTCGCAAGCGTGCTTATACAGAGGATGATGGTACCACCCTGAGTGGCAACTATTCTCAGCAGACAGCCACCAAGGAGAACATCCTGAAAGAGCGCAAACTTGAGTTTGCCTTCGAGGGAATCCGCTATTGGGATCAGCTCCGTCAGGGCGTGGAGCAGGCAGCCAGGGAGATTGCCGGTTCCTGGGAAGTGAAGGATGGCGGCGAGAAATCCACCGTATCCATCAGTGCCGAGAATATCATCAAGAAACGTGGCTTGATTCAGATTCCTATCACCGAGATCGGACTTTCTCATGGTCTCCTGAAGCAGAATCCAGGTTGGTAATTCTAACTTTTTAAAGTATTGGTTTTATGAAGATTATAAATAAAATATATTCGCTTTTGGCAGCTGTCATGATTCTCTTCATGGCGAGCTGCTCTCCAGACGAGTTTGGTCTGGGCGATAAGAACTTGTCTTCTGAGGATTTGGCTGAGAACATCGCCTTCACGATTACTCACGACGAAAACAATCCTAATATCGTCAAGTTCAAGAGTCTGTTGCCATCGAGCTATTCGGTGGTCTTTGATACTCCTCAGGGACGTTTCCAGCAGGATGAGGTGAGCTTGAAGATTCCTTTCAATGGTACCTATCAGGCACGTATTGGTGTTGAAACCCGCGGTGGTTTCCTCTGGGGACCCTACGCCGAGTTCAAGGTAGATGAATTCTGTGCCGAATTCGTTACCGATCCTCTTTGGACCTACCTGAGCGGAGGTGTAGGCAAATCGAAGCGATGGAAGTTGGATATCGATGCCAATACCATCACCAAGCATTCTGACCTCTGGGCAGGTCCGCTCGGATTCTGGGGTATGGATGATGACTGGAGTACCTGTATGATGGGACAGACCGCTTCTGCCGGCGACCATTGGAACTGGACTCCTGATATCGCAGGCAACTCCTGGGTGATGTCGGCTATCGACTATGGTTATATGGAGTTCGACCTGATTGGCGGTGCCCATGTCACCGTATATAATGCTGAGACAGGTGAGACCTTTAAGGGTACTTACATGCTGGATACAGACAATCATACCATCACCTTCTCGGATGCGGAGCTGCTCCACAATTCGGGTCATGATAAGGTTGCTACCAACTGGCGTAGCGGTTTGAAACTGATGGGACTTGCTGATGACCGTTTGCAGATAGCAACTGTTCGAGACAATTCTGATGAAGGCAAGTGCTTGCTTTGCTACAACTTCGTTTCAGAGGAATACTGGGACAATTGGACTCCTACCGTGGTAGTGAATACCCATGTGAAGCCAACGCTGATGGCCGACTGGCGCGACTGGGTAGAGCAGAAGACTAATAAGGAAATCACCTACAAGTTGGCTAACCCTGATAATGAAGAGGGACAGCAGTTTGACTATTGCAACCTCGACGGTAGTGCCAAGGGCATTCAACTTACAGCAGCTAGTGGTATCGAGGATGCAACCCTCGTGATGAACAGTGAGTCAAAGAGCTATATCTATACAGCTCCTGATGGAAGTCAGGTTTCTGGTAAATATACCTTGACCGATGAGGGCGTGTTCACCTTCGACAAGGGCTTCGGAAATACCCAGCTTTCTGCAACGGGCAATTACAACATGCATGCCAATGCCGACAACACCCTGCGCATCCTGAAAGTCAGCAAGGATGATTATACCGGACATCTGAAGGATCTGTGGCTCGGTAGCCAGTGTCTTGATGACCAGGGCAATCTCTATCAGTATCAGGCATACCACTGGGTAGCCCAGAGCGCAAGTTCTGCATCTGGTCCTAAGTATAAGGCAAACCTCTTCTTCAACAACTCCGGTTGGGGCTGGACCCACGATGGCGGTACCGCCAACTATATGAGCACCAATGTTTTCATCACAGGCGATGGCGACTATTCCTTGAAGTTTGAGGGTGCAGAGAGCAATCCATATCTTCTCTACATCGATGTCAACAAGATTCTGAAGGACAATCCAAACTGTGATATCACCATCAAGAGCATCAAGGTAGATGGCAAGAGTGTTGATTTTGATGATACACTCATTTCAAGAGGATATACAGATGACGACCCAAGTACCAACTCTTTCCGTCGTTATGTATTGAACCCATGGGGACCAGCCGCATGCTTCAAGTTTGATTCCGGCAACAATGAGTTTACCGACTTCAAGTGTTCTTCAAGCATCGAAGTGGTTATCACCGTGAAGATGGATACAGGTGCTCCTGTATTGACACCATCAGAGGGTAAATAAGATTAGAAACTTTAATGTGGATTAGATTATGAAAATGAAATATTTAGCAGGTGTGATGCTGCTGATGGCAGGTCTTTGCTCGCTCTCTTCCTGTAGCGATGATGATGACTACTCTGCAGCCACAGGAAATGTGATTAGCACCATTGAGACGGGAGATGCTTCTGTTACTGCTATTTCGGCAGTAGTCAGCGGCAAGGTCTTGGACTTGAGTAAGCAGGATGCAGGTGCCTATGCGGTGGGTGTTGTTTACGGTACCAACCCCGATCCTACCACAGCCGGCACCAAGCAGCCAGGCGTTATTGATGCCGAAGGTAATGTAACCGCTACTCTCTCGGGATTGACCAAGGGTAATACCTATTATTATGCCACCTACGTACAGTTGCAGGGCATAGTAACCAAGTTTGGTGAGGTGAAGAGCTTCGTGGCTACCGATGCCCAGATTGCTACAGCTGAAGCCACAGATGTTACGGCAACCAAGGCCACCCTGAGTGCTACAGCTAATGGCTTGGAAGGCATCCTGATAGAGGGAGAGACCCAGATGAACTACGGTTTCAAGATTTCTACCTCGGAGGCGGATGTAGAGAATGGTATCAATTATCCAATCTCAGCCAGTAACAAGACAATCAGTCAACGTGTGGAAGGATTACTTCCTGGTACTACTTACTATTATACAGCATATTTTGAGTTGGGCGATGGTTTTGTTTATGGTGAGACCAAGAGCTTTACCACTCCTGCTCAGAAAATGGAATATGTAGACTTGGGTTTGAGCATCCTTTGGGCTAAGTGCAACCTGGGTGCAGAATCAGAGGAAGAAACAGGTGCCCTTCTGGGCTATGGTGATCTGACAGGTGTGAATCAGAGTACTTATCTCATTGATTACAATACAGCGGAGGATATCGCCGGTACGGATAAGGATATCTTGAAGAAGGTGAATGTGGATGCAGATGCCTTGATGCGCAGTTCTACTCCTACAGCCGATCAGATGAGTGAGTTGATTGCCAATACCACTCAGACAGAAGTTGAGGTGAATGGCGTGAAGGGTATCAGATTTACTGCTGCCAATGGCAACAGCATCTTTATGCCTTACACCGGTTACCGCAACGGCACTGCCAAGGTAGGCGAGGGTAACCAGGGCTTGTATTGGAGCGGCAATAACTATAGCATCGCTAAGGATTATAGCAAGACGCTCAATCTGACCAATGGTATTGCTTCATCAGGTGTTTCAGCCCGCAACCTGGGTCTGGCGATTCGTCCTGTTCGTATGTCACCTGAGTTGAAGGTTGATAATTCTAAGTTGGTTGTCGGCGACCTTGAAAGTAATGGCAGAATCCGTATCGAGATTTTCAACCAGTATGGTTCTACGGGCAGCAATCCTGGCATCAACCAGGCTCAGATTAAGTTTACCAAGAACATGGTGGTTACTTTCCGTCTTTCTGGTTTGACTGATAACATGAAGGAAGGTGCGGGCAGTCATGTAGCTGGTTTGGAGTATGCTGATGCTTCTTGGGATCCAAGTCGATGGTCAGCCTTTAATGATTCCAAGTATGATGCCAACGTCACTGGCGATGGTCTCTATACGGTTTGGATGGAGACTGGTGGTGCTGAGGCTGAAGGTGCAGCGGTATTCTGTGTGGATATCAACAATCTGGCAGCTGATGCCATCGATGCATCCAAGATTAAAGCAGAGATTGTGAGCATCAAGTTTGATGTGGATCCTGAATTCTCTATGGATTTCTCTAAGACTGAGTTCAACAACAAGGATGGCAACGGCACAGACGGTCGTATTGAAATCTACAATGAGTATGGTAATACCAAGGCAAATGGAGTGGATGCTTCAGCCTTGTCATTCGTAGGTAATCTGATAGTCAACTTCACCATCACGGGTATCGACGGCAACTTGAAGGATTCTGCTTCCAAGAACTACAAGACAGAACTTTCTTATGCCACACCTAGCTGGTATCCTAGCTACTGGGGCGGTTCTGAATTCGGTCGCACTTATGTGAAGGGCGATGGCACCTACGAGGTTTCCGCTTCTTTGGCAGATAACTGCTCGGGTGCAGTGGTTTGGACCATCGAACTCTACGATTTGTGGAAAGACCTGGTTGATCCTACCCAGGTTAAGGTCAAGATTAATCATGTATTGACTCCAGGTAAGTAATCATACGTATTATTTTGATATTCTATGAATATGAAGAAAATAACAATTTTATCGTTTCTGATCATGGCTTTTGCCATGGTCAGTTTCTCAGCCTGTTCTAATGAGGATACCATCGGAGGCGGTGAAGGACTCTCTAAGGATTTCGTGGTTTCCCGTTCTGATATGGCGTTTACGAAGAATGGTGGTGAGACAGACTTATATGTCAAGGCGGCTCAGGTGCCAACGGTTTCTACCGAAGCGGCTTGGTTGGCTGTAACTCCTGTGGCTGGCTCTTCTAGTATCACCCATCATTTCCTCATCAAGGCAGAGGCAAATACGGCCAATGATGACCGTTCGGCAACTATCACCGTAGCGGCTGGTTCTGATACCAAGACTATCACCGTGAGCCAGAACTCTACCGAGGGGCTGCTTATAACATCTGGTAAGACCATGAATGTGGGGGCTGCCGGTGGTCAGGTTACTGTTACCCTGAAGGCAAATGCTGGTTATTCTCAGGTCATCAGTAATGACTGGGTGAGTGAGATTACTTCTCGTGCCAATATGGTGGAATACACTCGCAACTATTCGGTGGCTGCTAATATCAGCAATGCCCGTTCGGCAACCATCAGCTATACCATGGTGGTAAACGACAGTACTTCCATCACTGAAGCGGTTACCATCAACCAGGAGCAGGGTACTACTACTGGTGATATGAGCAAGACAGCTATGGATATTGCTGCCTTGATGTATCCGGGGTGGAATCTGGGTAATACGATGGAGGCAGGAAATTCTGCTAATAACTGGAAGAATGCCGGTATCGGTTCTGAAACTTTATGGCAGTCGGCAAAGACTACCCAGCAGCTCATCGACCTGGTGAAGGCTTCCGGTTTCAAGAGCGTCCGTATTCCTTGTTCTTGGGTGATGGGTCACATCACAGATGCTGAGGCTTGCACCATCGATGCCGATTGGCTGGCCCGTGTTCACGAGGTGGTAGATTACTGCATCAAGAACGATCTCTATGTCATCATCAACCAGCATTGGGATGGTGGATGGATTGAGCATGATGGCTTCACTGCTGCTACTGATGTGGATGCTACCAAGGCAAAACTCACCAAGATCTGGACTCAGATAGCCAACAGTTTCAAGAATTATGACGAGCGTCTTATCTTTGCCGGTATGAATGAGCCTGGTGTGGGTGGCGGTGATGCCAATACATTGCTGGGCACTGCGGATTTGGCCAATAGAATTGCTGAGTATGAGCAGACTTTCATCGAGGCAGTTCGTGCCACAGGTGGCAACAATGCCAAGCGTATCTTGATAGTTCAGGGTCCTAATACCAATATCGACAACTTTGTAGCCAACAACTACATGTCTAAGATTAAGGATTCTGCTACCGACCGACTGATGGTTGAGGTTCACTTCTACGATCCTTATCAGTTTACTGATATGAGTGAAGACCAGAGCTGGGGTAAGTATTGGCTCTACTGGGGCAAGAACAATACCAATGGTTCTGAGGCTGATCGTACAGCTGATGCTAAATATAACGAGGATTATGTAGAGGCTCAGATGAAGAAGATGAAGACCAACTTCTTCGACAAGGGCTATCCTGTGTTGATTGGTGAGTTTGGTGCCAACCAGCGTTTGGCAATCGGTAAGGATGCTGTTCATGATGCATCAGTTAAGGACTATTACAAGGCTGTTGTAACTAGTGCTATCAATAATGGTTGTGTTCCTATGGCTTGGGATACCAATGGTAATTTCCCTAGCATGACCATCTTCAACCGTGCCAGTGCATCAGTTAGCAATGCCAATATGTTGGAGGGTATCCAGGAGGCAGTGAAATCTGCTAAATGGCCTGCTAAATAAAGGAAGATCTTAGGTCTTTAGGTTTAGTATAAGTGTTCCGGGCGCATGTCGGAGAGTCTTTCTCTGGTGTGCGCCCTTTTTTTGTGTAACATATTCTTTCCTAAAAAAGGGAAAAATTGGTCCCTGTAACATTATGTACGTATCAGTTTAACAAAACACTACATAGCTATAGCTGTTTTTTCTTTATCTTTGCAGCATAACTACATAAAACTATAACGATATATATAAATAATATGAAAAAAATAGTTATGATTTTAGCGGCAGCTGCCCAGTTTACATGGGCTAGTGCACAAGTGGCACCTGCTGATAGACGTATGACGAAGATGGAACTTACTGCAACCCAGTTGGCGCATTATATGGCGCCAGGTGTTAATCTTGGTAATACGATGGAGGCTTGTAATTGGAATGATATCTTTACCAACAACGCCGGGTTAAAGTCGGAGACTTCATGGCAGAATGATAAGACATCAGAAAGTTATATCCGAAGTTTGAAGAAGCAGGGGTTCAACAGTCTTCGTATTCCCACCTCTTGGGTGGCTGGTCATCTTATAGACAAGCAGAATATGAAAATAGATCCTGCTTGGGTGCTTCGTATCAAGGAGATTGTGAATTATGGACTCAATGCCGGACTCTGTGTCATCATCAACGAACATTGGGATGGTGGTTGGATGGAGCATGATGCTTTTACCAATCAGGCGAATGTTTCAGAACATAAGGAGATGTATCGCAAGTTGTGGATCAATATTGCCAATCAGTTCAAGGAGTATGATCAGCGTGTACTCTTTGCGGCATTGAATGAACCTGGAGTAGGTGGGGGCAGTCCGCTGGCAAAAGGTGAAATGCTGGCTCCTGACAGTAAGGAGTTTGCCGACAGACTCTTGGAATATGAGCAGGTGTTCCTGGATGCCGTTCGTTCTACCGGTGGAAAGAATGCCAACCGTATACTCATCGTACAGGGTCCGAAGACAGAGATAGATCTGGCAGAAAAGGATGTCTATGATATTACGCGACTCAAGGATGCTGCCAAGAACCGATTGATGGCTGAGGTGCATTTCTATGATCCCTATACCTTCACCCTGATGGACAAGGATGCCGATTGGGGCAAGGTGGCACTCTATTGGAAGGGACATGCGCCTGCTGACGATCAGGGACGCACCGTCAACACCATCTCGTATAACAATAAGAATGTAGATGCCTATCAGCATATTACCAACCAGGTGATGAAGATGAAGAAGAAGTTTGTGGACAAGGGGTATCCTGTTGTCATTGGTGAATACGGTGCCAACCGCAAGGATGCTTCCCTCAATGGGGGGAATCAGAAACTGCATGATGAAAGTATGATGGCATGGTACAGTTCCGTTACTGCCGAGATGCTGAAGGCTGGTCTCATTCCCTACGTTTGGGACATCAATGTGCAGCCTCTCCCTCACATGACGCTCTTTGACCGTGCCAAGGAAGCTGTCTCCGACTCTTATATATTTAAAGGTGTCGTAGATGGTGCTGCGATAGGTATTGGAACCTATCATGAAATCTATCCCAAACCATGATATCCGAGGCTCTCAGAGCCTCGGATTGTTTTGGGGAAGCAACTAAAAGACTTGCCTGATGGAACATTGGTAAAAAAAAGTATCGGCATCTGCAATGATAGTATCATGCTTTCTGCCGGAAATGTTCTATCTTTGCAGCAGAAAACAGGTTGACGCTTCTTATAAGGGCGTTGTTATTAAGAATGGAAAAAAGTTTGTTCAGTAATAGGGAGTGTTTTTATTTACTCTTAGTTTAATAATTGGTTTAAGTCAAGGGGCTAGGTTGCGGGATGCAACCTAGCCTTTTAAATTACGTCCCGACGTAGCACTTCTTACGTCCCGATGTAGGAAGTCCTACGTCCTCGACGTAGTAACTGCTGCGTCGGGATGCATTTCTGGACCACTGGTAAGGATGCTGTTTTTCCCCTTCAAATCGGGGCAATGTTTTGGCTAAAGTCAAAATGTGGCGCTGTTAATGTGCCTATGTCTCAATTTTCTAAATTATATTTTGGTTAATTGCCTCAAATTCTAAAAAAAACGACATGTGTAAAGAATAGTATTGATAATGAGCAATATAATATTACTTATTCTCGGCGTTTTGTTGTAACTTTGCAACCGAGAATGTGAAAAATCAATTCATGCAATAGAATAAACAATATTATTATAAATTTTAAACTTATAAAACATTTTAAGCTTATGAAAAAGTTTTTTACTTTAGTGTGTGGTTTGGCAATGGCGCTCTGCGCTAACGCTGCTGAGCAGATTTCAACAGCCTTCGGTTCTTGGGGTGATGGATGTACAGTAGATGGTAACACTCTGATCTTTACTGAAGCTTGGAAGGGTGCAGGAGTTGGCTTTACTTCTGGTGAAGGTGAGACTCAGAAATGTACAGACTATTCTGAGTATGATTATCTTTGGGTGACATTCAGTGAGACAACCTGTGATTTTAAGCTGTGTACTCAATATACTACAAGTTATAATCATGATGTTACAGCTGAAGCAGTTGCTGGTACCTTAGTTTTAGGTGTTAAATTGGATGAAAAGTTTAGTGATCAGTTTGCGCAATATTACCTTCAGAATAAGACCACAGGTAAACTTGTTGTGACAGGTGCGTATGTGGGTACTGAAGAGGAGTACAAGGCTATGTTGGCTGCCAACAAGCCTCAGAAGTCAGATTTGACACTTTCTGGCTTAGGTTCTGGCTGGGGCGAATCTACCTATGATGCTGCCTCAAAGACTGTGACTATTGGTAAAGACTGGTCTGGTAAGGGCTGGTGGCTTGATAAGGCTAATTATAGTGATTTCGATAAAGTGGTTATCAACTTCGCTACTCCTACTGCTGTCAATGGTAAGTTAGTTGTTGAGTATAATGGTGCTGAAGCTGGTGCGGCTGAATTTGCAGAGGGTGCTACATCTGTAGAGGTAGCTCTTGATGCTGCAGCTAAGAACTCAGTAAAACAGGTTTATCTTCAGGGACCTGCTGGTGCTCAGTATGTTTTGGCAAGTGCTTACGTTTGTGTAAAGGATTATGTTGCAACTGGTATCTCCCAGGCTATTGCTGCTCCTGTAGTTAAGTCTTCAAAGGTGTTTAACCTTGCTGGTCAGCAGGTGGACAAGTCTTACAAGGGAATTGTTATCAAGAACGGTAAAAAATATATTCAGTAATCAGCGTGGAAAGAGAACAGAAATAATGCATTGCGCATAAAGCGCAATGATGGGACAATTGATTAATATCCATGTATATATTAAGGGTGATAAGTTCATTTAAGGTGAATTTATCGCCTTTTTTTTATCTAAAGCAAATAAATGTTAGTAATCGGCAAAAAAATATCATATAGTATCAGATAATAGTATTAACTTTGCAACCGAAAATGATAAATGAAAACAATCGGCTAGATGATAATACATTATGATTCCGACGAATAAACAACATAATAATGACAACGATTACAAATAAACAACAATAATTTTATGAAAAGAATAGTTTTAGTAATGATTAAAAAATAACTTGGTACATTTTTGTGTCCTCTCTATAAAGT
>ERZ1026858.1076-NODE-1076-length-14293-cov-7.282203_pt1 | contig 14293 bp, 7 predicted proteins | sample MGYA00380159_ERZ1026858 | MGnify/ENA primary metagenome ERZ1026858 (study PRJEB33269, sample SAMEA4719795) | human gut metagenome | biome: human-associated habitat; feature: organic feature; material: feces | place: Cameroon | collected 2013-10 ...
TACACGAGCTGCAATCTTAGCTAATGGAAGACCAGTTGCCTTTGATACGAATGGAACAGTACGCGCAGCACGAGGGTTAACTTCGATTAAGTAAATCTTGTCCTCTCTGATTGCTAACTGTACGTTCATCAGACCTTTAACGTTCAGAGCTAAAGCTAATTCTTTAGAGATCTTAGTTAATCTTTCAATCTGATCCTGTGTTAAGTGGTATGGAGGTAATACGCAGCTTGCGTCACCTGAGTGAACACCACACTCTTCGATGTGCTCCATGATACCGCCGATAACAACATCCTTGCCGTCTGCTACAGCATCAACGTCGATCTCAGTTGCATGATCTAGGAACTTATCTAATAGAACTGGTGACTTGTTTGAAACTTTAACAGCTTCAGCGAAGTATCTCTTTAAGTCCTCTTCACCGTATACAACTTCCATTGCACGACCACCTAAAACGTATGATGGACGAACAACTAGAGGGTAACCGATGTCATTAGCTACAGAGATAGCCTGTGATAGAGAGGTTGCAGTACCGTTACGAGGCTGTAATAAGTTCAACTTGTTTACAACTTCCTGGAATAACTTACGATCCTCAGCTCTATCAATGTCATCAGGTGAGGTACCGATGATAGGTACACCTTCCTGCTCTAACTTCTTAGCTAATTTTAATGGGGTCTGACCACCGAACTGAACGATAACACCAACAGGTTTCTCGATTCTTGCAATCTCAAGAACATCTTCTAGAGTTACAGGCTCAAAGTACAGTCTGTCTGAGATGTCATAGTCAGTAGATACGGTCTCAGGGTTGCAGTTAACCATGATTGACTCATAGCCATCTTCACGTAATGCCATTGAAGCATGAACGCAACAGTAGTCGAACTCAATACCCTGACCAATTCTGTTAGGACCACCACCTAGAACAATAACTTTCTTTCTGTCAGTAGGTCTTGCTTCACATTCCTGCTCATAGGTTGAGTACATATAAGCAGTTGAAGTAGCAAACTCAGCAGCGCAAGTATCAACTCTCTTGTAGGTAGGGTAAACCTCGAATAGCCAGCGACGAGCGCGAACTTTATCTTCTGTGGTCTTTAACAGAGTAGCTAATCTTGCATCAGAGAAACCGCGAGCCTTTAAGTCGTGCATTTCGTCAGCATCGATTGACTTTAGTGTTCTGCCACTCAAAGACTGCTCAATGTCGATGATCTCTTTAATCTGGCTTAAGAACCAAGGATCGATCTTGGTGTAGTCAAATACTTCTTCAACTGTCATGCCGATACGGAAAGCATCGCCTAAGTACCAGATTCTGTGAGCACCGGCGCTCTCTAATTCATGAAGTAACTTCTGACGTGCATCAGGTTTCTTCATGTCTAAACGAGGATCAAAGCCTAACTTACCAGTCTCAAGACCACGAAGAGCTTTCTGTAAAGACTCTTCAAAGGTACGACCGATAGCCATAACCTCACCTACAGATTTCATCTGAGTGGTTAGTCTGTCATCAGAGTTAGGGAATTTCTCGAAGTTGAAACGAGGGATCTTAGTTACAACATAGTCTAAGCTTGGCTCGAATGATGCAGGGGTCTTATCACCAGTAATATCATTGCCTAACTCATCTAAGGTATAACCTACAGCAAGCTTTGCTGCGATCTTAGCGATAGGGAAACCAGTAGCTTTTGAAGCTAAAGCTGATGAACGTGAAACACGAGGGTTCATCTCAATGATAACCATACGGCCGTTCTGTGGGTTAATACCGAACTGAACGTTAGAACCACCGGTTTCAACACCAATTTCACGTAAAACTGCCATAGCAGCATCACGCATGATTTGGTATTCCTTATCTGTCAGAGTCTGAGCAGGTGCAACTGTGATTGAGTCACCGGTGTGAATACCCATTGGGTCAAGGTTTTCAATTGAGCAGACAATAATACAATTGTCTTTGCGGTCACGAACAACCTCCATTTCGTACTCTTTCCAACCGATAAGTGACTCATCGATTAAAAGTTCATGAGTAGGGGAGAGTTCTAAACCCTTGTTACAAATCTCTTCGAATTCTTCAGGATTGTAAGCAATACCGCCACCAGTACCACCCATGGTGAATGATGGACGGATGATGCAAGGGAAGCCAACCTGTTTTTGAACATCCCAAGCTTCTTCCATGCTGTGAGCAATACCAGCACGTGGGCACTCAAGACCAATCTTCTTCATGGCCTTGTCAAAACGCTCACGGTTCTCTGCCTTGTCGATAGCATCAGCTTTTGCACCGATCATCTCAACATTGTATTTAGCTAGAACGCCGTGCTTTTCAAGGTCTAGAGCACAGTTTAATGCTGTCTGACCACCCATGGTAGGTAGGATTACATCAGGGCGCTCTTTAGCGATGATGTTCTCAACAACTTTCCAGTGAATTGGTTCGATGTAGGTTACGTCTGCAACATCAGGATCAGTCATGATGGTTGCAGGGTTTGAGTTAACTAGAATTACCTCGTAGCCTTCTTCACGAAGTGCTCTACAAGCCTGAGTACCAGAATAGTCAAACTCACAAGCCTGTCCAATAACGATAGGACCTGCACCTAGGATCAAAATCTTCTTTATATCAGTACGCTTTGGCATCTGTTATCCCCTAGTCTTTCTTACGGTAATTGCGCATTAGTTCTACAAAGTGTTGGAATAGATACATTGGATCATGTGGACCAGGACTTGCTTCAGGGTGACCCTGGAAGCTGAATGCAGGAACATCAGTACGCTCAACACCCTGTAAGGTGCCGTCAAACAGAGATTTATGAGTTGCCTTCAGATTTGCAGGCAGTGTAGCCTCATCAACGCAGAAGCCGTGGTTCTGTGAAGTGATGTAAACAACACCAGTTGCTAAATCACGAACTGGGTGGTTAGCACCGTGGTGACCACACTTCATCTTGATTGTCTTAGCACCAGAAGCTAATGACAGTAACTGGTGACCTAAACAAATACCGAACAGAGGGATCTTGTGCTCAATAAATTCTTTAATTGCTTCCTGTGCATAAGTACAAGGCTCTGGATCACCAGGACCATTTGACAGGAATACGCCATCAGGGTTCATCTTGATAACTTCACTTGCAGGGGTCATTGCAGGAACGACTGTTACCTTGCAACCTAGAGAGGCTAAAATGCGGAGAATGTTGCGCTTGATACCGAAATCATAAGCTACAACGTTGAATTCTGTACGGCTCTTGTTTACATAACCCTGACCTAACTCCCATGTACCTTCAGTCCATGTGTAGATTTCAGGAGTTGTAACTACCTTAGCTAGATCCATGCCTTTAAGACCTGGGAACTTACGAGCTAATTCAACAGCCTTTTCTTCAGTCATATTAGGATCTGTTGATAGACAGCCGTTCTGAGCACCCTTCTCACGAAGAATTCTTGTCAGCATACGAGTGTCAATGCCGTAGATACCTGGCTTTTTGTATTTTGCTAAGAAATCGCTTAAATTCTGTGTGCTACGGAAGTTTGATGCAACTAATGATAAATCACGAATGATTAAACCCATTGCAAATACATCACGAGACTCAACGTCTTCGTCATTAGTACCGTAATTACCAATATGTGGATAAGTTAATGTAACGATTTGGCTAGCGTATGAAGGATCGGTTAAAATTTCCTGATAGCCGGTCATAGATGTGTTGAAAACGACTTCACCAACAGTTGTTGTATTCTCAGCACCAAAAGCTTTACCTTTGAATACTGTACCGTCAGCAAGAGCCAAAATTGCGGATGCGACCACAAAGACCCCCAAAAATGTTATTGAGTACACCAAGTGACGCAGATCGAATATTTGCTTGTTAAATACACTGATCTTAGTCTGGGATATTTTAGACGAATCCTGTTTTTTTTCAAGATAAAAATGCGATCTTAGTCTCGTTTATTTTTTACTTATAAAACAATAAATTAAAAAATCTTGAGCCATTTTGATAGGCTCTAGGCATAAACTCAGAATTTTTTGCTAGCGTATAAGGTAAAAGACAGCTAAAAACAAAGCTGAAAAAAATCCTTGAATTTGATTATGTTATTGCGAGTTTTTAGTAAAAAATCAAGCTCATTCTTTAGTATAATGACAAGCTATATAAGCCGAGCTTTAAGTCTTTATAGCCAAAATTACTAGTAACGTTACAAAGATTAGATAAATGAGTTTTAACAAGTCAAATCATAAGCACTGTTCTTGCAGACATTTACTGTCAGCAGTGTCTTTTGCACCTGTTACAAGCGCATTTACAAACGCAATTTCAAAATCATTTGTACTTGATTCAATTAAAAAATCTCTTCTCTCAATAGCACTTTCCTCTGTTTTAATGAGCATTGCTCTGTCAGCCTGCTCATCAGATGGTAAACCTTTAAAAATTAAATCAGGGGTAGATGATCCTGTAAGTATTGAGGTCAAAGGAGTGCAAAATGAAGAGGTTGAACAGAATATCAACGCTTATTTAGCAACTCTGCCTACCATTTCTAAATCAAGAGCAAGACTGTACAGCCGAGAGATCACCGATAAGATCACTACAGCTATGCATTCCTTTGGCTACTACCATCCTACGGTTACTTTAGATTTTCCTAAAAAGGAAAGTCTTTTTGACAGAAGTTTAAAAGCTAATGTTGATTTAGGTAAGCCTTTATTTATTCGTAATTGTCAGATTGAAGTTATAGGTGAAGGCGCTTATTACAGCTCCTTTGCCAAGATCATTGATGAGAGCGGACTAAAGTCATACACCCTATTAAGACATGGTAATTACGAAAAGTTAAAAGAAGATCTAAAAAGCAGAGCTCTAGAAATAGGCTTTTTTGATGCAAAGATTATCTCTTCACGTATTTTGGTCTACAAAGAGCAGAACGTAGCTGATATCCAATTAGTTTTTGATACAGGTAAACGTTATCAGTTCGGCGCTGTGATTGCAGATGCTAAAACAAAAGAGCTGATGCAACCATCATTATCTTTACAGAACTTTGTAGAAGGTGAGTATTTCTCATCGAAAAAACTCTCAGATTATACTTCATCTTTATCTCAAACTAATTTCTACAAATCAGTTGATGTAAGACCGTTAGTTGAAGAGAAAAAAGATGGCAAAATTCCTGTATCAGTAGCGCTTGAACGACAATCTAAAAATTTATTCAGAGTAGGTTTAGGTTACTCAACAGATGAGAGTGTTCGTGGTATTTTAGCTTGGGACAAGCCTTTAATTAACTCAAAAGGACATTCTTTTAGCTCATACTTTAGAGTATCAAGTATAAAGCAGGATGCTCAGGCAATTTATAAGATCCCTCATAAGAATCCCAATTTAGATTACTTCTATATCAAGTTAGCTCAAACTCATACTGACTTTAATGATACCTTATCAGACTTATCTCATGCTTCATTCCATTATGTAGCTAATGTGACAGGTGTCTGGAGACGTGATTATTATTTAGCTCTAGAGTATGAAGACTTTATTCAAGGTCTTGAAAAAGATAAGGCATTGAATTTAACTCCAGGTGTTATTCTTTCAAGACGAACCACCACCGGAGGTTTAGATCCTAAGACAGGTTACAGTATCAGTTTTGATAACCGTTTTGGTACCAAAGCGGTAACAGATGCTAATTTCTTTAGATCAGAACTTGTGATTAAAGGTGTGTTCTCGCCTACAGAGAGAACCAGAGTCTTGTATAAGTTAATGCAGGGTGGAATTTTTGGCTCAGATGCAAATAAAGTGCCTCCGTCAATGAGATTCTTTGTAGGTGGTGAGCAGACCTTAAGAGGCTTTGGCTATAAGACACAGTCATCAAGACGTTTAGGTTATCTTACAGGTTCTCGCTACCTAACAGCAGGAACACTAGAATATATGTTCCCTGTTGGTATTGAGAATTCTCGCGGTGCAGTATTTTTAGATTCAGCAATTTGTACTAATTCCTATTCAAAAGATAAATCGGTACTCTACGGACCAGGTATCGGCTTTAGATATATGTCAAAGTACGGAACCTTCAAAGTCGATCTTGCCTATGGCATTGATAACAAAAATGACAATCGACAGTTTAAGCTTCATCTGTCATTCGGCCCTGAGTTCTAACAGGAAAAGATAGAAAATAAAGAGTTAAATCATGAGTGCAAAAAAGACTATTAAAATAGCAGCTCTTGTAGGATCAGTAATTTCAATTCTGATCTTTTCAGCACTCTTTTACCTTTTTGCTACTACAAGCGGTCTGCGCTTTGTGATTGCAAGAGTAAATTCAGCTTTAAGTGATTATGTAAAAATTACAGCTGATATTGAAAAAGGCTCGGTATTAACAGGATTTAAAACTACCAAACCATTTGAGGTCTTAGTCTATGATGTAGTTGATGTCAGAGCTAAAAAACTCAATATTGAATATGACGGTTTAGGGTATCTTGCAATCTCTAGACTTGATATCAATTTAATCGATGCTGATACACTTGAAGTTGAGTTATTAGACTCAGATGACACTTCAAGTGATGACGAAACAGATGATGGTGAGAATTTTAGACTCAACATTCCTGTAAAAATCTTTATTAACAAGTTAAAACTTAAAGATTTTGCTTATTTGTCATCAGTAGTAGACGTTTTAGTTAAAAAAGCAGATTTGTCACTGCAGACCTATAAAGACTATGCTGCAGTAGATAAAGGTGAAATAGACAATCCAACTGTTCACTTAAAGTACGAGTCAGAGGATGACATTCCTAATAACTTACCTGAGATCTTAAGCTTTGATAATGGCAATGGCGCCATCGAAAAAATCCATGACATCTTTTTACCCTTAGATGCTGCACTACATAACCTGAAGTTAAAAGATGCCCACTACTATATGGATGGCTATGACACAGGTAATTTCAATGCCTTTGTAGATGTGTTCTGGTCTCAGTCATTATTAAAAGTTAAAACTATTGATGTGGAGCATCAATTAGGTAAAGCCTCATTAAAAGGCTCAATGGATTTTATTGACTATTACAATCTAAACTTCAAATTAACGGGTGAGGGCGCAAAATCTGAATATAACCTTAAGAATTATGACGGCTCTTTATATGGTTTAAAAGGTAGCTTCTCTCTTACAGGTGACTTAGTGAACATGAATGTGGATATGTCAATTGACAGTCCATATGAGGTCAAGGTAAAAGGCAGATTAAATCCACTTTCAAATGAGTTGCCTTGCTATTTATCAATTGAATCAGACAAACTTTTTTATCCTCTGCAGAATACGCAGTCTTTAAAGAGTAAAACCAAAGAGCTGTCCTTATCTGAACTCTCTGATGTATTCAGTGCAGTTGAAAAGTCTTTATCTCCAAATCTTGAAAAAGAGGATCTCTTAAAAGACAGAATTAAAGCTCAAAACATGAAACTCCTGCTTACAGGAGCTGTTTTTAAAGAGATGCATCTGACTTTTGATTCTGAAATCTCAGGACATGGTTTTTCAGACTTAAAAACAGATATTGATGCTACAGTAACTTTAGATAAAGCTCATTTTAATAACTTCTCTTTAGAAGGACTTTTAGGTAAGAGAAATTTTTCATCAAAGATTGAAGGTGATCTTACCTTTACAGATGGTCCTAGCTATCAGGGTAACATTAAGATTAAAGCTGATGATGCCTCAGGTTTACATGAAAAGTTAAAAGGTGAGTTCTCTCTAAACTCTGATCTTTCAATTGGCTATGATCTTGACAGAGATGAGGTTATCTTTGATGTAGCGTCATTAAAATCAGATTTTTACTTCAACTCTCATAAAGCCAATCTGAATGTTGAGAATTTTTTAGGGTCAGTTAAAGATGGTTTCTCTGTAGATGTCTTTAAGTTATCTCAGAATGATAATTATGTAGTATTAAAAGGTGATGTCTCAGAAGACTCTTATCTTGAAGGCTGGGTATCAATTTCTGATCTTTCAAAACTTGATCCAAAAGCAAAAGGCGCAGTTACAGGAAAAATGCTAATTGAAGGTGCCTTAGACGAGCCTAATGTCATTGTTTCAGGAAAGAGTGAAAAGATAAATTATGGTGAGCTGTTAGTAAAAAAACTTGTCTTTGACAGTAATGTAAAAGTGGCAGCAGGTACCGTTAATTTATCAGTCATCTCTAATACCATACGTCTTGCTAAAGACATTAAAGCTTACAAGAAGTGCTCTTTAGATGTTGAAGGTACGCTTGAAAAGCACAGCCTTACTTTATCCTGCGGTTCTGATTCAGGAAGCTATCTAGCAGCAAACGGTGGCTATAACAAAAAGAGTAAGGTTTATTCTGGTACTGTCTCTAACCTTATTGTGGTAAGCAATGTTATTGATCCTATTTCAATTGCTGATCCTGTGGATCTTACATATAACAACGCAACTCACAAAGGCTCTGTAAGTACGATTAAACTTACAGATGGTAATGCTAATTTAGATATCTCTGAGATTAAGATTGCTCCTAATTCAGTATCAGCCATTGTTGATTTAAATAAGTTACAGTTAAAGCTGCTTAAAAAGTACTTACCAAAAGACAGTTTTGTTTCAGGTCTTTTATCATTACATTCAGAGATCAGTGTTAACGGTAAGGTGCCTTTAATAAATGCTAAGGTTAAAGCTCAAGACGGTGTGGTAGTTTATAAGTCATCTATTTTCCCATATGATACTGTAAACTTTGATTTGAATGCTAACTCAAGTCTACTTACAACTGATCTTACAGCTAATCTTAAAAAGGACAATGGACTACTCTCAGTCCATGCTGATGTAGCCGATCCTTACAATAAGAAAAACTTATCAGGCAAGGTAAAGTTAAAAGATCTGTCCCTAGATCTGTTTACAGCATCTACTAATTCATTAAATTCCCTAAAAGGCAAAGCCAATATTGAAGGCTCTTTAGATGGTTCTTTAGCTAAACCTTTATTCTTTGGAAAAGTTTCTGTTAAAGGCAGTGCAAATCCTAGCTACAACGTAGGTACTGTTGATGACTTTGATATTACCGTTAATGCTAATGGTTCGACCGGAATCTTAGACGGTGACCTGTCTTTGAACGGTTCAAAGGCAAGTTTAAATGGTAATTTAAATTGGGAGAATGAAGCTTTAGGTCAGCTTAATGTTGATGCTGACAATCTGCCAATCTTCTTATTAAGCTATGGTGAAGCTCAGGCTAATGTCCATACTAAGGTTACCTTAGATAAAATTTTAAAAGTCACCGGCAATGTAGAAATTCCAAAAGGCCTAATTAAGTTCAAGTCCATTGAGAACAGCGCTATAGCTCCTTCTAAAGATGAGATCTTTGTAGATGATGAGAGCAATTTAAAAAGCGTGATCACCAAACTCAATGAAAATGGCATTAACAACGACATGTCTATTGATGTGGATGTAAATCTTGGAAATGACGTTAAAGTTGATGCTATGGGATTAAAAGCTGATGTCTTAGGTAGTGTAAAAATCCATAAGGCAACAGACAGTAATACTGTAAGAGGCAGTGGTTTAGTTTATTTAGAGCATGGTAGAGCAGAACTATACGGTCATAAGTTCATCGTAAACAATGCTGAGGCTAAATTTAAAGGTAATCTCTTTACACCTTTAATCAATTCAGAGGTTGTAGTTGATCCTTCCTCAATTGAAGATGATGTTGTGGCAGGTGTAAGAGTAAAGGGCAGAAGTGACGATTTGAATATCACCCTATTCTCAATGCCAGCTATGAGTCAGAACGAGATCCTGTCATACCTCTTATACGGGCATGGACTTGAAAAGTCTACAGTTACAGGTAATTCTGATAACAGCAGTGCTCAACTTTTAATGACATTAGGTTTAGGCACCACTACAGGTATATTAAATTCAGTTGTAGGTATCTTTGGTATGGATGGAGTGCAGTTAGGCTCATCAGGAACAGGTGACGATACCCAGGTTGAAGTACAAACCTATTTAAGTAACAGAATTAGATTATCCTATGGTTATGGTGTATTTAATTCTGTAAATGAATTTAAGTTACGTTATGAGATAATGCGCAGACTTTATGCTGAATTTATTTCATCACTTGATCAGTCTATAGATTTGATTTACAGCTTTGAAGTTGACTAGAATTTCATATGCAAGAAATTTAGACATAAGTAATATAGACTCAAGTAATTCAGAATCATAAATAAAGTTTAAAGAACTTTAGGTGAACCATATTGAAATACGTTTTTACTGACAATACAACAGAAGCTCAGAATGCTGAAGATGCGGTTTTAGAGCTTGAATATAATGATCTTTTAACTAATCTTGGGGAATACTCTTTTAAGACTACAAAAGATCTTACACCTCGTTCATTTTCTAAATTACAGTTAAGAGTGCGTAATGCTTTAAAGTCTCTTTTAAATAACCCTCTATCAAAAGTAATGCTCTTATGTGGAAGCACCAGTGTCGATACTATTGATATTGCTTGTGACCTTTTCAAAGATGTAGCTTCAATTACACCTACTATAGCTATTGCTCCTACAAAATTTGAGCTTTTCGGTTCAGAAAAGGAAAGTGGTGTTTTAACAGAACCAGGCTTTGTGGTTATGACTTGTTCTCACTTTATTGATCATCCAAAGTGGCTCGGTATGGCTGATGCTTGCATTGCGATGAATGAAGGACTAAAGCTGGTTCTATGCGGTGATGCAACTGACTGTGCTACTTTAAATATGATGTGGCAGACATTAGATAATGCTGTGCGAGCTGATATTGTCCTTGAGTATCCAATACTAGGAGCTATGACCTTAATGGGCTCGTTAGTAGCCTCTTACAGTGAAAAGTACCACGTCAACGCTTTTGATGATAAAGCAATAAGGCTTTTATGTATCTGGTCATGCAGACAAAGTGGTGACAGACGCTATTTAGGTATTCCTGAGGCAAAGCTACTCTCATTAGTCATTGAAGCTAATCGCTATGCATCTTTAAAAGCTCATGGCAGTGAAGACTTTATAGTTACAGAACATGATGTTCTAAAGGCTATTGGCGCTGCTGACTTTAGAGTAAATTCTCTAGCTGAATCTGAACTTAGAAATCATCGAGACAATCAGATTATATTAGAGACCAAAGGTGAGGTTACAGGACAAATCAATGGCCTGAGTGTCATTGAAACTGCCGGTACCTCTTATGAGTACGGTGAGCCTGTAAGAATTACAGCTACATTAAGAGCTGGAGGTGATGGAGACGTCATCGATATTGAAAGAAAAGCAGAGCTAGCTGGTCAAATTCACGCTAAAGCAATGATGATCATCAATGGCTTTTTAGCAACAGAATTTGGTTCTGAACAGCCACTGCCAGTATCTGCAAGCTTAGTATTTGAGCAATCCTATAGTGAAATCGATGGTGATTCTGCCTCATTAACAGGTTTGTGTGCAGTAATTTCAAGTTTGGCAGACTTGCCTATAAGACAGGATCTGGCTGTAACAGGTGCAGTCGATCAGTTCGGTGACGTACAGCCTGTAGGTGGTGTTAACGAAAAGATAGAAGGTTTCTTTAAGATCTGCCGCTTACATGGACTTACAGGAACACAGGGCGTAATCATCCCTTACTCATGTATTCATCAGCTTGTTCTCCGTCCATCAGTTGTAAAAGCTGTAAAAGAATGTCGTTTCCACATTTATGTGGTAGGACATGTAACAGGCGCTTCTAAAGTTCTGATGAAGACTAATTGGGGAGAGCCTGATGACAATGAGTCTATCTGTGGCAAAATCTGCGCCCGCTTAGATGATCTAAGTGCGGTTAAAGCCTCAAAACCATGGTGGCATTTGTGGTAAGTAATCTTATCAAGCCTTCAAATATCTAATCTATTTTGAGCCTGCAAGACACAATAAAGCAGGCTCAACTCTATCCTTACTTTGTACTCGAATCCTAAGTTAAATTTTACCTTACACAATTTTCAAATCTGAATTTTTACGTTTTAAAGAGCGCTTATTTATCGTATTTGTAAAACATAAGATTCATTTATGAGATGACTCTATCTGTAAATAATACTTAACGCTAAGTTATTTCTAAGAATAACTAATTATTCTTAAAGACATAAAGAATGAATAACCATAAAGGAGTTAATATGAAAGTTAGAAACTGTTTAGCTGCAATTTGTTTATTAGGCTGCGTATCTGTAGCTTCAGCACATGGAAGCTATGGTTTCTTTTACGATGATGGAGATTCTAGTATCTCTATAGGTAAATCAGGTGCTCATTCAGCGCCTGTGGCTCCAGCTCCACATTTTGAGCCAAAACATGATGGCCCAGAGCATCGCTTTGCTCCTCCTCCACGCAGATTCGGTCATGATTTAAGACCTCGTTTTGTAGAGCATTATTAAAAGACAGAATTAAATGAAATCTAGGCTCTTTGCTTTAGTTCTAGACAAGAAATATAAGTTTAAAAAATACTTTTGAAACAACTTTGATAATGACAAAAGGTTTATTTATGAAGTTAAAGATTGTCTTATTAATCCTCATCACTTTAGGTCTGATTTCTCAGGCGCAAGCTGGTATGGGCTTCTACTTTGATGATGACGATACTTCATATTCAATAAGTTCTGGTCGTGGACATCATTATGCGCCTCCGCCTCCTCCTGCAGTAGTGGTATTGCCCCCAGCTCCTGGTCCTCACTACGCACCTCCATCCTCCTCGTAAGTTCGGTCCTGGTCCTTGGAATGGTCCAAGAGGTTTTGCTCCACCTCCACGTGGTCCACATGGTCACCATCATAGACATTTCCGCTAACCTTAGAAAAGAGAGTCTTAATCAAGGCTCTCTTGATTTTTTTCTCTTACGCTTTATTAATCTTACCTTTCAACTTTGTGGGAGATCTTGAAATTCTGTTACAAAACAGAGCATTAAAATTTTATAATGCACTCTTTATATGCAAAATAGTTCAATTTTCATAAAATTAGGACAATTAACCATTAAAGCTCCATAATAATGACATCAACTTTTATGGAGAAAACTCATGTCAGTAAAATCAAATTTATGTGGCGCACTTTTAGGCGTTATTGTTTCTATGTATTCATTTAGCTCTTATGCACAGGAAACCATCCATGTAGGAACAGAGCCTACCTTTGCTCCATTTGGTTTTGTTGATGATAAAACTTCAGAAATTGTAGGTTTTGATATCGATGTTATCAATGCTATCGGCAAAGCTGAAGGTATGAAGGTTGTTATTGAATCAATGCAGTTCGATGGTTTAATTCCATCAATTCTGTCTAATTCAATTGATGCGGCTATCTCTGGTATGACTAAGAATCCTGAGCGCGAGAAGATGGTTCTATTCTCAGATCCTTACTATGTAGCAGGTCAGGATTTAATGGTAAGAAAAGATTCTGTAGGTAAATACAAGAATATGGAATCTTTAGAGGGTAAAGGTGTTTGTGTTCAGTTAGGTTCTGTGGGGGCAATTGTAGCCGGCAGTATTAAAGATGCTGATGTAAAAAATTTTAACAATGTAACTGAAGCTTATATGGAACTTAAAAAGCACGGGTGTGAAGCTGTTATAACCGGTACTCCTGTAAATCAGTTCTATTTAGTACAAACAGGCGATAAAGATCTTGTACATGTTCCTGAGAGTGTAGTTCGCGCAGCAGACTTGGGTATTGTAACAAATAAGAACAATACAGCTTTAATGAAAAAAATTAATGCTGGTCTTAAAAAGATTAAAGAAGATGGTACTTACGATAAGATCTACAACAAGTGGTTCAAGTAAAATAATCTGAATGATTTGTTTAATGAAGATGGGAGGTGAAAACCTCCCATTTGTATTAAAGATCACAATGACGTGATTAACGACAATTAAGCTTATTCGTTAAATAAAATTCCGTCGGCAACTTCTTTAGCCTTAGCTTCACCTTCAAGCGCTTTTAACAGCTCCAGAGCAAATGGAATAGCATAGTTAGGACCACGACCTGTAATTATATTCTCTTCAGGATTTACACTTACAGGCTTTTCACTGAATTTAGCCCCACACTCACAGCCAGGGTAGGTTGATGCTTTTTCAGTATTCTTTAAAATACCGCATGAATAGAGAATGAATCCAGGAGCAGCACAGATAGCTCCAATTAGTCCTTTCTTTTCTTTTTGAGACTTTAACATATCAATTAGCTTTTGACAGCCTGAATAACTCTTAGTACCAGGCCCACCAGGAACGACGATAAGATCAAAGTCCTCATTAACATCTTCAATGTTCTGCTGACATAAGAGTGTGGATCCATGAGCTAGGTTTACCAAGCGAGAACCATCTGCACTTACAGAGGCGGTTACTACATTTACACCGCCTCTTTTTAAGATATCTAATACAGCAGTTGACTCAATGTCTTCTGTTCCATGAGTATATACAATTAAAGCTTTTGACATGGTTATCTC
>ERZ1026858.1077-NODE-1077-length-14290-cov-13.193326_pt1 | contig 14290 bp, 12 predicted proteins | sample MGYA00380159_ERZ1026858 | MGnify/ENA primary metagenome ERZ1026858 (study PRJEB33269, sample SAMEA4719795) | human gut metagenome | biome: human-associated habitat; feature: organic feature; material: feces | place: Cameroon | collected 2013-10 ...
TGTCTTATAGCTGAATATTCAGCAAAAAGAGTAATGGCTATAAATTCTAGCGACCATAGGGAGCGCTAACTTCTTTAACTTCTGAATTCTCTGAACTTGCTAAAGTTCAGTAATAATAAAAACACAAAATATTATGACATTAGCAAAACCTAAAAACGGATTTTACGGCCGCTTCGGCGGCGCCTACATACCTGAGATTCTGCACAAGTGCGTAACCGACTTGCAGGAGGCTTACATCCCCATCATTGAGAGCGAGGAGTTCAAGAAGGAGTATCGTGCACTCTTGCGCGACTACGTAGGTCGCCCTTCGCCGCTGTATTACGCCCGTCGTATGAGCGAGAAGTACGGATGCCAGCTCTATCTGAAGCGTGAAGACCTCAACCATACGGGTGCGCACAAGATCAACAACACCATCGGGCAGATTCTCATGGCTAAGAAGATGGGCAAGACACGCATCATTGCCGAGACCGGAGCCGGACAGCACGGAGTGGCTACTGCTACAGTCTGCGCATTGATGGATATGGAGTGCGAGGTGTTTATGGGCAAGACCGATGTGGAGCGACAGCATACCAATGTGGAGCGTATGCGTATGCTGGGTGCCAAGGTGCATCCCGTCACCACCGGCAACATGACGCTAAGTGACGCATGTTCGGAGGCTATACGCGACTGGTGTTGTCATCCGCAGGACACTTTCTACATCGTCGGTTCGACAATGGGCCCGCATCCCTATCCCGACATTGTGGCCCGCATGCAGAGTGTTATCTCCGAAGAACTGAAATGGCAGCTTCAGGAGAAGGTAGGTCGCGACTATCCCGACTGCCTCGTGGCTTGCATTGGCGGCGGAAGCAATGCTGCCGGAACGATATACCACTATGTTGACAATCCGAAGGTGAAGATGGTGCTGGCTGAAGCAGCCGGTCATGGCATCGACACCGACTACACTGCTGCCACGATACATTGCGGCAAGGAGGGCATCATTCACGGTGCGCGCACCATGGTGATGCAGACTGATGACGGACAGATTAAGGAGGCGTTCACCATTTCTGCCGGTTTGGACTATCCGGGCATTGGTCCTATGCATGCCAATCTTGCTCAGCAGGGACGCATCGATGTTCTGGCCATTAAGGACGACGAGGCTATTCGCGCCGGATACGAACTCACCCGTATGGAGGGCATCATCCCTGCCATAGAGTCGGCACACGCCATTGCTGCGTTGCAGCACCTAAAGTTCAAGAAGGACGATGTGGTGGTGCTCACCGTGAGCGGTCGTGGCGACAAGGATGTGGAGACTTATCTCAATAACAAGCAAATGGCTGGCGAATATGGAAACTTCTAAATTCAAATACAATACAGTGTCGTGCGACATGCTCGCCGACATGTACACACCCGTTTCGGTATATATGCGCATGCGCTATCGTGGCGTGCAGAGTGCGCTGATGGAGTGTAGCGACTATCACGACCGGTCGAGTAGCCGCTCCTTTGTAGCCACTCACCCGATAGGCTGCATAGCCATTGGCCATGGCGTAGCTACATTCTCGCTGCCAGGCGGTAGCGTATTGCGTCGCAACATCGATGATGACTATACCTGCGATGTTGCCATCAACGAGTTTATGCAGCACTTCGACATCAGTGGCGAACATTCGGATGTGTTCGGATTGTTCGGTTATACCACGTTCAATGCAGTGCGCTACTTCGAGCATATCAATGTTAAGGACGAGACGCAGAAGGAGAATGATGCGCCCGACATATTATATATAATGTATAGGGACATTGTCGTGATCGACCATTTCAACAGTCGCATGACGCTCGTCACGCTCGGAGGCTCAGATGCTCTCGATGCCATGAAGCAGTCGCTCGATTCGGCTGTGGGTCAGGACTACGGATTTCGTGCCGTAGGCGAGTGTACTTCGCCGCTCACCGACGACGAACATCGTGCCAACATACGATGCGGAATACAGCACTGTCTGCGTGGCGACGTGTTTCAGGTGGTCATTTCGCGCCGCTTCATACAGCATTTTGAAGGCGACGACTTCAAGCTCTACCGCACGTTGCGCAGCATCAACCCCAGTCCTTATCTGTTCTATTTCGACTTCGGAGGATTCCGCATATTCGGCTCTTCACCCGAAACTCACTGCCGTATAGAGAACCGTAAGGCTTACATCGACCCCATTGCGGGCACTACACGACGCACGGGCGATGCCGATGCCGACCGCCGTGCTGCCGAGTTCCTGCGCAATGACCCTAAGGAGAATGCCGAACATGTGATGCTGGTTGACCTTGCGCGCAACGATCTCTCGCGCAACTGCCATGACGTTAAGGTTGATTTCTATAAGGATTTGCAGTATTACTCGCACGTTGTGCATCTCGTGAGCCGTGTCAGCGGACAACTTGACGAGGGGGCAGATGCCGTAAAGGCATTCATCGATACGTTCCCTGCAGGCACGTTGTCGGGTGCACCCAAGGTGCGTGCAATGCAGATTATCTCCGAACTCGAGCCTCACAACCGTGGCGCTTATGGCGGATGTGTAGGATTTATCGGACTGAACGGCAATCTGAACCAGGCCATTACAATACGTACGTTTGTAAGCCGTGGCGGCGAACTGTGGTTTCAGGCTGGCGGCGGCATAGTAGCCAAGAGCAACGTTGAGTATGAATTGCAGGAAGTCAACAACAAATTAGGAGCATTAAGAAAAGCAATAAAAGAAGCTGAAAAATGAAAATAGTGATTATAGACAACTACGACTCATTCACATACAACCTCTCCCACCTGCTGAAAGAGCTGGGAGCGGATGTTACGGTGGTTCGTAATGACAAGTTCGAGTTGAAGGATTTGGAGCAGTACGACAAGATTGTACTAAGTCCCGGACCCGGCATTCCGTCAGAAGCGGGCTTGCTGCTCGACGTGATACGCACATACGCAGGACGCAAACCTATACTTGGCGTGTGTCTCGGACATCAGGCTATAGGCGAAGTGTTCGGTGCGAGTCTTGAAAATCTTAAAGAAGTGTATCACGGAGTGCAAACCGAGGGAACGCAGTTGGGCAACGACTACATCTTCGAAGGTCTGCCCGAACGTGTCATGATGGGACGCTATCACAGTTGGGTGGTAGCAAAAGATTCGGTGCCAGAATGCCTTGAGGTGACAGCCATGTCTGACGATGGCGAGATAATGGCTATGCGTCATCGTCAGTACGACATCCATGGCATACAGTTTCATCCCGAGAGCGTGCTCACACCTGAGGGAAAAACAATAGTTGGGAATTTCCTAAAACATTGATTTTAGGAAATCCCCAACTGTATATCGGATAATTCTGTCTTACATATTTATATTGACAACTGTAGTGTCATACCGTATGTCTTTGCCATGCGTCGCATGTTTAGCACAGCGTAACGCATGCGTCCGAGAGCGGTGTTGATGCTACAGTTTGTCGTTTCGGCAATCTCCTTGAACGACAACTGCTGATAGAAGCGCATATATACTACTTCGCGCTGTATCATAGGAAGCATGTCGAGCAGTCGGCGCACATCCTTCAGCGTCTGGCTGTTGACGTATTGGTTCTCGATATTGCCTACAACCAAGCTCGGATCGCTGACGTTTGAGAGGTCGTTGTCTTTGTTGGCTTCGACAAAGTGGAATTGTGCCAGATTGCGATACCAGTCCATCACGGTGTTGTGCGCAATGCGCATGAGCCATCCGCCAAACTTGCCTGACGTGGTGTAACGCCCGTCCTGCATGTATGCTATAGCCTTCACGAACGTGTCTTGAAACAGATCTTCGGCTGTTTCACGGTCGTGCACAATAAAAAGGATGTATGAGTATATGTTCGACTGATTGCGAAGCAACAGCAAATCAAAAGCGCGGTTGTTCCCATCGATGTATGATAATGCCAACTCTTCGTCGGTCATATCCTGTATTTTCTTCATTTTTCTCTGTTTTTGATTGAGTAAATGTGTTCCGATAGGCAAATGTCTCGCTTTTTGATGGTTTGTTTTAAAATATCTTATCGTATGCAAAGATAAAAACTTTTGACGAAAATGCCAAAAGTTTTTATCTTTTAATGAATTTACTAAAATATTATTGTCTTGTGTCTTACTGCTGTGTTGCAGCTCTTCATGTACTATTTTACTACTATCTTCTTTCCTCGTACTATGTACAGTCCGGGTGCAACTGTCACGTGCTTGGCTGTGTTTGCCTCGGTAATCACGTCGCAAACCTTGCTGCCATCTATGCGGAATATCGACAGACGCTCAGCCTTTTCGCTAAGGATTGTAATCTCGCTCGTGCCACCAAGCACGTAGCTTGAAGCCGAATCCATAACTCCACTTATTGCGTTGGGCTTGCCGGCAATGTAGACAAGGGGATTTATAGCTTCTAGATTATAGTGACCAATTACTTCACCATTAACTAAGACATCGTATGGAATTTTAGGTAATGTATTATTGATATTTATTTGTTCATTGTTTTCTGGATTTAACAGATGTAGCTCACCAATCATAGTGTTACTGCCTACTTGCTCCGGAGTGAATGACCCCGATATTGTTGTGACGCTGCCATTTCCCGGAATCTTTATAGTTCTTTCAGTATATAGACCACTATTTGTTTCAGCGTTGAAAGCAATTACCCAATATTTCACACTTGCTGTTCCTCCATTGTTCTTTATGTAGTATGTGAATTCAGCTTTATTATCGTCCACTCTGGGAGCCTTTACGATACGATTATTATAACGTGCGTTCTTTAATTCGTATGCATTAGGGGTTGCGTTAGTTTCTACTTTTTCAAGAACAAACGACGGAGCTGTAGACTGTTCAACATTAAACTTCTTTGCATTCAGCAGCATTTCGCCACTTTCTCCGTCTTCAATCCACACGTACATATCGCCAACGGCAGTTGGTGTGATACCGATTTCGCGTGTTACGGTAGAGTGGGCGGGTATGGTCATGTATGGTTGTGCGATTGCATCATCGGGACATGTGGCTGTGCTTGATGTGTACGCGTTGATCAATCCGATAAACTCATCGTCACCAGTGTTGGTGATACTAAGCTCGAATGTGCCTTCAACTCCACTGTATTGTGTCTCTTTTGATGTTATCTCGGCTGTGAGTTGGGTCTTTACGAGCGTCAGAGTGGTAGCCGTAGACTTCACAACGTATGGACGCATATTATAGTAGGCACACTTTTTCCATGTCTTTCCGTTGTCAGTGCTGTATATAGCGTATATGGTGTATGTGCCATTGGGCGAGAAACGATTGTTTATTGTTATAGTTGTACCGCTTAACGAATAGTATCCGTCATCTTTGATTCCATCCATCTTGATGGGATCCGTTGGGGATATTAGTTCGTATCCGCCTTTGCCATCGCTTATGCCATATCCGACTATGCAATTTATATTTCTTGTATAGGGATTAGCCCAACACTCATTTATTGTTATAGTGAAGTCTTTGTTTATATCAGTGCGTGTGGCGTTGGTCAACTCAATACCTGTCGTAAAATCATTGCTGCTATAGTATTCTATTCTAAGTGCAGGCATGTCAGCCAAAGGTTCGTCTACTTTGCCGTTGTCTGGCTGTATACCTATAATCATATTACAGTTGCGGTTGTAGCCATCAGTTACGTTTCCGGCACCTATTCCACCCTGACCAGGATTAAGAATGGTGATGTCGAAGTAGCCGTCTTGATAGCCGCCCCATCCCCAATTGATATGGTAGAGTCCGTTGCCGTCGCTTCCGTCGCATACAAACTGATGACCTCCATTCGTAGTTCTGCCGCTGTATAGAATCGGACGTTTTGCTTGAAGTTCCTTATCAATGATTGCTGTCCACTCGGCAAGAGTGAAGCACGAGCGCATAAGGTCGAGCATCAGGTCGGAATCATAACCGAAGTATTTGGCAAGACGGCCAGGTGTAACGATGGCTCCCGATTCCTCACCATAGTCCATTTCTACAGCTTTACCACAATGCAACATCAGTTTGGCTACGGCATCGGCTTGAGTCTGGGTATAATTATTATTGGTATATGTGGGGAGCATATTGTCCCAGTCGTATTTCTGACCCTTTAATTCGCCTGCAACCGGCAACTTGTGTGTTGAAGTCTTGTATTCATTAATGTCGGCTTTTAGTTCATTGGGATATTTCCAATACATCATTACTTGTGCCATAGCAGTAGCTACGCATCCCGTTGCCGACAGATTGGTGCCGTCGTATTTAGGACACATGTTGTTATAAGGCTCTGATTGATTCCACTTTATATCGCCCAGCAACGGACTTACGGCTGTAGTTGCACGTGTGTTGTTGGCGCGCAGAGCTTTGGCTTCAGCTATATTCTTTATAGCTGAGGCGTTGCCTTGCTTCATAGCTTCAATCGTAGCACGATAATTGTTGAGAAATGCTGCCATTGCAGCAGGCATATTGTTGGCATCGTAGGTTCCATGGTCGGCATAGCCAACAATCTCGGGCATGTCGTCATCGCCCGAAACGATAGCAAATCCTTTGTTTTCGCCAAATGGGAAAACGTAGTAGGGAGACACGGCAGTTGTGGTTCCGCCATTCATTGAGGGAGCTTTGGCAGCTGCCTTTTTGTCAATCTTGATGCCAAGCAATGCCGCTTTGCGTTCAGCTATGGCTTTTGCTTGGCTGAAAGTACGTGGAGAGGCTAACGCCGATGTGCTGACAAACAACATTATCAGCAACGATAATAGGTATAGTCTTTTCATATATTAATTGTTTATGGTTTATTACTCATTATCGTTTGACATGTATGTATAAACAAACATGGTTTTTGTGTTTAGTGTGTTTGGGTATTGTTGTGTTGGTAAAGCAACGATACAAATTTAGTGTAAAAATAAAAAATACGCAAACATTTGAGTCCTTAATAACCATATTGAACTCAAATATTTGCGTATTTGTTGCTTTTATGTTTTAAAGTGGAGATTGTTCTGTTAGAAGATTCCCCACTTCTTCTTGCGCTTTGGAGCCTCGTGCGAATTGAGCGAAGGGCGTGCGTTGCGTATCACGTCATTCCATGTCATATTGTTGTGCACCATCTGGTAAATCAATCCCCAGTCGGGCAAACCTCCAAGATTGCGGTCGTCGATAAACAGGTCGGCTTTCAGCTTGCGCGAGAAGTGATTGTTGTTGGTCATTGTCTCTTCCGGATAGTCGCGGTTGACGGCATAAAATTCAATGCCACGCTCGCGACACCAGTTGACAGCTTCGTCCAAAAGCTTGCCCTCGCGTACGCTCCATAATATTACTTTATGGCGTTCGGCAATGAGCATACGAATCGTTTCGGTAGCGAAAGGAATCTCCTCGCCAATTGCTGGATATTTATGTTCGACAATAGTACCGTCGAAATCTAATGCAATTACCATATATATATAAAATGTGTATGCTTATTATATAATTATCGTTTGTATTATGATTTTATTGACTTGTCGTTCTTATTGCCATAGCCACTATTGCTGTAGTTGCCATAACTGCCGTACGAACTAAAGCTTCCATGGCCCACATTGCTACCGCTATTGCCGTATTGTCCGTACTTGCCGTACTTGCCATAGCCGTAATAGTAGCCGTATTTCTTCTTCGACATGTCTATACCGTTGATAACGATAGACACCTTGGGCAGCTTATGGTCTGCACTCAAGCCGTTGATGAGGTTGAAACTTGACTTTGGAGTGTAGTCGGCGCGACACATATATACTGTAAGGTCGGCAACACGGGCTATCTGCAATGTGTCAGTAACGAGTCCTACAGGAGCTGTATCGATAATCACGTAGTCGTATTTCTGCTTGAGTATGTCGAATATAGCGTCGAGCGATTTGCGTGTAACAAGCTCGGCTGGGTTTGGCGTGATTGGTCCTGCCATCAAGAGGTCGAGGTTCTTGTTGACACCTGAAGGTATAATCTGGCTGTCAATGTCTGCTTCTGTAGGCTCAGACTTTACAAGCAGATTGGTAATACCATGACGATAGTCGTTGATTTCGAACAGTTCGGCAAGTCGAGGCTTGCGTATGTCAAGACCAATAAGTATCACTTTCTTGTCGAGCAGAGCAAAGCTTACTGCCAGATTGGCTGCTGCGAACGTCTTGCCTTCGCCCGATGTGGTAGATGTGAACATCATGGTCTTCTTGCCTTCGGGCAACAGGAACTGAATATTACTACGCATTGAGCGGAATATTTCTTCCATAAGATTGTTCTCGTTCTCATGTATCACGATGTCTGCCTTTGTCTTTGCTGTGTCGCTTGCAATAGCAACGTCACCGATAATTGGCAGCGATGTGAGGCTTGCTACATCATCGTGACCCTCTATCTTGTATCGGAAGAAGTTGATGATGAACAATATTCCGACAGGAATTGCAAGTCCCAGAACAAGCGCAATGAGAAGGATTATAGCACCCTTGGGGCTTATCTTGCCATTGTATTGAGGTTCGTCAATCAGCTTACCCTTATCGGCTGTGGCAGCAAGTGAGATAGAGTTCTCCTCACGTTTTTGTAATAACATAAGATACAGACCCGACTTTACCTCCTGCTGGCGACCTATCTGAGTAAGAATACGTTCTTGCTCAGGGGTAGAAGCAATCTGGCTTGCATAGGTATTGAACTGCTGCTGAATGCTGTTTCGCTGAATTTCGTTGTTGCGTTGAGCCTGACTCATAGCGCGACGAATGCTCGATGTCAGTTCGTCGAGTTGTGCAGTGAGTGGCAAAACGGCTGGAGATGTCTCGCTGGCACTACGCAACAGGCGGTTGCGCTGCATAACAATCTCATTGTATTTGTTGATGAGGTTGGCTGCAGTAGGGTCAGTCAAGCCTACATTAGAAGGCAGAGTCTGGTACTTGTTGGACGGTTCGTTCATGTACTCGGTAATGCTATACAGCAGTTCTATCTGTGTATTCATCTCTGCAAGTTTCTGATTGAAAGCGTCGGTATTGGCTACTGCCGATGTAGAATTAATCTTCGGGTCGACAATACGATAATGACGTTTGGTTGATTCGAGGTTGCCTTCAGTCTGTCCAAGCTCGCTGTTGATCTTCTCCAGACGAGTATTGATGAACTGTTCGGTACGCAGAGCTATCTCGTTCTTGTCCTCGTTGGCCTGACGGTTGTAGCATTCAGCCAACTGCTTAAGATAGTCGGTGGCACGTTTGGGCATCTCGTCATTCAAGACAAGCTGCGCGATAGTAGTTGTCTTTGAAGTCTGGCTCACCGAAAGACTCTTCGTATATTTCACGGCAGCCATAGTCGGCGACATGATACAAATCTTCAGAACCTTGCCTTCGGGCAGAGCTTTGGCTTCGGTGCGCTTGAGCGAGACGATGCCGACGCTTGTATTGATGCTGAAAGGCAGACGGTCGGCTGTACGGTCGATAGTATATTTCACCGGCTTGGCGCTTTCGTCGTCGTCAGATATGTTATTGTACTTGCCCGTAATGTGGTATTTGCCATCCTGATATTTGACTTCAAGGAATACCGGGAACTTGAGTTTCTCAAGATGTATAGGGTCAATATCTGCGCTTATCGGCTCATTACCATATATAATATTGTCCTTGATGCGTCCCTCTTTCTTGTATGTGACATACAGTTTGAGGTCGCGACAAGTCTGTTCGGCAAGTCTTGCTGACTTGAGTATCTCCATCTCGTTGTCGATACCAGCCGAGTTGGTCATGATGCCGAGCGTGCTTGATGTCATCAATGCGCTCTTGCCCGAGCGTGAAGTTTGAGAGTCGTCGTCCTTGATAAGCAACTTTACGCTTGCCTGATATATAGGAGTAGCGTATCTCAGATAGCAGAACGCCAAGCCGAGACATACGATTACCGACAATACAAACCACTGCCAGTTGAGCACCAGTGTCTTGTATATGAGTTGCAGATTGATTGACGATGACTCTTCTACGTCTTGTTGTGAATTGTGTTGTACAATGTTGTTGTTCTCTTCCATTTCTTTGGGTATATTATAACTCTTTGAATTTTGTTTTGGCGGTGCTGCCGCATTATGTAATAAAGTGTTGTTTATGCTACGGCTTAGCCCTCCTCGGCAAGTCGCAGCAAGTATTTGCCATATTCGTTTTTGCTCATCGGCTCAGCTACTTCCTTGAGTCGCTGGGCATTTATCCATCCTTTCTTGTATGCAATTTCCTCAAGACACGCCACCTTAAGGCCCTGACGCTTCTCAATGACCTCAATGAATGTGCTTGCTTCTGACAAACTGTCGTGTGTTCCGGTGTCGAGCCATGCAAAACCGCGTTGCAATGTCTTTACCTTCAGATTGCCCTGCTTCAGATATTTTTGGTTTACAGTAGTGATTTCAAGCTCTCCTCGCTTGCTTGGCTTTATTGTTTTGGCGATGTTTACAACGCTGTTGGGGTAGAAGTAGAGTCCAACCACGGCGTAATTGCTCTTCGGATGCTCAGGTTTCTCTTCGATACTGAGGCAATTGCCGTTGCTGTCAAACTCGGCAACACCATAACGTTCAGGGTCGTTGACGTAATATCCGAACACCGTTGCGTTGCCTTCCTTCTCGGCATTGAGCACACTCTCATGCAGAAGTTGCGAGAATCCTGCACCATAGAATATATTGTCGCCCAAGACAAGGCATACTGAATCATCGCCAACGAACTCCTCGCCAATGATAAAAGCCTGGGCCAGACCGCCAGGATAAGGCTGTTCGGCATACTCAAAGTGTACGCCAAAGTCGCTGCCATCGCCCAGCAGACGCTTGAACGACGGAAGATCGGCAGGAGTTGAAATGATAAGGATGTCCTTAATATCTGCAAGCATGAGCACTGATATAGGATAATATATCATCGGCTTGTCGAATATTGGTATAAGCTGCTTGCTTATGCCCTTGGTGATAGGGTAGAGGCGTGTACCCGATCCACCTGCTAAAACGATTCCTTTCATGTGTGGGTGGTTTGGTTGTATTACTCTTTTTAATAACTAATGCGTTAAATGTGTACAAAGATACTACTTTTTGTTGGTTTACGATGTGTTTGGAGCTTTAAAAATATAATATGTTACTAAAAAGGACAAATATTGTAGCATAGGGGATGAAAAAGCTTGTCTGTTTGATATTTTTTTGTAATTTTGCAAGAAATAATCATCAAAATATAAAGATAATCAAACATTATAAAATCAATTATGGGACTTTTTTCAAAGATTTTCGGAAAGAAAAACGACGATAAGAACACTGGTGGAATGGAAGATTACATGAATCTTGTGAGGGTGTACTTCCAGGCTGCGATAGCTTCTAATGTTGGTATCACCAACCTTGCGGCTCTGCCTGACCTCAGAGTGTTCAAGACTACGCTTCATGTTCCTACAGTTAACAACAAGCTTGGAGTAGGCGAGAAGACCGCTTGTCGCAAGATGATGAAGGAAATATACGGCACCGACGACAGCTTCTTTAAGGAAATAGACCAGAGTGTACGCAAGAACTGCCGCAAACTGCAGGATGTGCAGGCTTATCTCGTGCAGTTCCAGGGCTTCACACAGGACTTGATGATGCTTATGGGCAACCTTATGAAGTTCAAGCTTCGTCTGCCTTCAATATTCAAGAGTGCTCTGTACAAGATGACCGAGAAGACAGTTGACGGCATATTCAACAAGAACGACTATACCGATGCAGCCGTATTGAAGTCGGTTGTTGCCGTACGCCAATACAACCATCGTCTCGGCTTTACACAGAAGTGGACAACTGACTTTGTATATCAGGTGGTAATGCTTGCCAAGAAAGAACCCAAGGCGGCAGAAGACGAAACGACAAAAAAATAAAAAGGCAGAAGTATAGAAAACTGTCGATATTTTTGTGACATTCACAAAAATAAACTAATTTTGTAATCAAAACGTAGCAAAATGGAAGCTGACTCCAATTCTATCAACCTTTTCACTACACGTGTCAGGCAGATGATACTTCAGTATAATGAACTGAAGGAAAGGAATACTGCTTTGCAGGCCACTATTGACAGCCATGCTGCCAAAGTGGACGCGTTGGAGAAGCAGCTTGCACAACTGCGTGCAGACTACGATAGTCTTAAACTGGCACGTATGGTGACTATTACCGACGGTGATATGGAGACAGCGCAAAAGCGTATAGCACGCCTGATACGCCAAGTCGACAAGTGCATAACGCTGCTCGGCGAGAGCGACAAGTAGAAGTCGCACTGCCAACCGACGACAGCAATGCGTCAGCAGTAGCCCGTGTGCCAAATCATTCCAGAGCAATATGGCTGAGGACAAACAGGAGAAACTTAGGATAAGGCTGCATGTCTATGATACGGACATACCAGTCAACGTGCGTCCGGAGGACGAACCGTTGTATCGCGATGCCGCAACTCTTATCACAAGTACGATAAATACGTATGCAGCGAGATATAAAGGACCCGTAAACATGAAGGAGATCTTTTATATGGCGCTCGTTGACATAGCCCTGCGCTATGAGATGGAGCTGTCGCGCAACGATACCAAGCCTTATCGTGACGTAATCTCACAATTGACTTCGGAAATAGAGGATGCTCTGAAGGTGTAAGCCTGAAGGGTAGGAGTTTTGTGCTGTTAGACTTAATCGGTAGACTGAACATGCATAATCTGCACAACAAACCAGCAGAATCTGCACGACAAAAGAAATAACTGAAACATAATAAAGTAATAAGTAATAAGAAAATATGTTTGGTATATTAATCGCAGCCTTGGTGGCACTCGTCGTAGTGCTTGCCGCAGGCTATGCTGTTTTCCGCTATATAAAGGGAAAATATAATGAAATGATAGCAGCCGCCGCTAAGGAGGCTGAAGTTTTGAAAGAGAAAAAGCTCCTGGAGGTTAAGGAGAAGTTCCTCAACAAGAAGTCGGAACTTGAAAAGGAGGTGCAGCAGCGCAACCAGAAGATTCAGCAGAACGAGAACCGTCTGAAGCAGCGTGAGATTTCGCTCAATCAGCGACAGGAGGAACTTGGACGCCGTAAGCAGGAGGTTGAGCAGTGCCAGCAGCGCATTGACAACGAGAAGAAACTTCTGGCTATCAAGCAGGAGGAGCTTGACAAGATGCAGACCAAGGAACGCGAGAAGCTTGAAGAACTCTCTGGACTGAGCGCAGAGGAAGCTAAGAACCGCCTTGTAGAGAGCTTGAAGGATGAAGCCCGTACCGATGCCGCAAGCTACATCAACGAGATTATGGATGAGGCAAAGCTCAACGCCAATACACAGGCTAAGAAAATCGTCATCCAGACAATTCAGCGCGTGGCTACCGAGACCGCTATCGAGAATTCGGTAAGCGTATTCCATATCGACAACGACGAAGTTAAGGGTCGTATCATCGGTCGTGAGGGACGCAACATACGCGCTCTTGAGGCTGCCACCGGTGTGGAAATCGTAGTAGACGACACTCCGGAGGCTATCGTGATATCAGCCTTTGACCCCGTACGTCGTGAAGTTTGCCGCTTGGCTTTGCATCAGCTTGTAGCCGACGGACGTATTCATCCTGCACGTATCGAGGAAGTTGTGGCTAAGGTAAAGAAGCAGCTTGACAACGAAATAATCGAAACCGGTAAGCGTACAGCCATCGACCTTGGCATACACGGACTGCATCCCGAACTCATACGTATTGTCGGCAAGATGAAGTATCGTTCGTCTTACGGTCAGAATCTTCTGCAGCACGCACGCGAGACAGCCAATCTCTGTGCTGTTATGGCTGCTGAGCTTGGTCTTAATCCCAAGAAGGCGAAGCGAGCAGGCTTGTTGCACGATATAGGTAAGGTGCCTGACGAGGAGAGCGAATTGCCACACGCACTCTATGGTGCCAAGATTGCCGAGAAGTATAAGGAGAAACCGGACATCTGCAATGCCATTGGCGCTCACCACGATGAAATGGAGATGAACACATTGTTGGCTCCTATCGTTCAGGTGTGCGATGCTATCTCTGGTGCACGACCCGGTGCACGTCGTGAAATCGTAGAGGCTTACATCAAGCGCCTTAACGATCTGGAGGCAATAGCAATGTCTTATCCTGGCGTGACAAAGACATATGCCATACAGGCTGGCCGTGAGTTGCGCGTAATTGTAGGTGCCGACAAGATGGACGATAAGGAAACAGAGAAGTTGTCGGGCGAGATTGCCAACAAGATACAGACCGAAATGACTTATCCGGGTCAGGTAAAGATTACCGTAATACGCGAAACACGTTCGGTAGCTTACGCCAAGTAAATACTGAAAAACGAAGATATAGCGAAAGCCCCCAAGAAGTTTTATGCTTCTTGGGGGCTTTCGCTGTTTTGTATATATATAATGCTTGCTTGCATAGATGT
>ERZ1026858.1081-NODE-1081-length-14252-cov-9.429457_pt1 | contig 14252 bp, 16 predicted proteins | sample MGYA00380159_ERZ1026858 | MGnify/ENA primary metagenome ERZ1026858 (study PRJEB33269, sample SAMEA4719795) | human gut metagenome | biome: human-associated habitat; feature: organic feature; material: feces | place: Cameroon | collected 2013-10 ...
GGAAAAATTACGTCGTCTGAAAAGTTGACGGAAACAGTTTTAAAGGCTATAATTAGAGCAATACTGTTTTATATGAGAAAAGAACTCAACGGAGGAAATTGTTATTTATGACTACAGATACGGAAATGCAGAACGATCCCTATGACGCTTTTGCCAAAATGACTGATGAGGACATCGTTTTAGAGGCGCAGGAGCATGATAACGTACTCGCGCAGGAGTATTTGCTGCATAAATACAGAAACTTTGTCAGAGCTAAAGCACGCAGCTATTTTCTGATTGGTGCAGAGCGCGAGGATATTATCCAGGAGGGCATGATTGGCCTGTATAAGGCGATTCGTGATTTTAAAAACGATAAGCAGGCCTCCTTTCGTGCTTTCGCGGAGCTGTGTGTAACCAGACAGATTATCACGGCAATCAAAACGGCGACCAGACAAAAGCATATTCCGCTCAATTCCTACGTTTCGCTGAATAAGCCTATCTATGAGGAGGACAGTGACCGCACGCTGCTGGATGTTATCAGCGGAGTGAAGGTTGCTAACCCCGAGGATATGGTCATCAGCCGCGAGGAGTTCAGCGATATTGAGGATAAGATGAATGACATTTTGAGCGATCTCGAATGGAAGGTGCTCATGAGCTATCTGGACGGCAAATCCTATCAGGAGATTGCTGCCGACCTTGGCCGTCACATCAAATCCATAGATAATGCTTTGCAGCGCGTAAAGCGCAAGCTGGAGAAGTGCATCAACAGCAAAAGCGATATTACAGATCTGCGCAGTGTTTATAGCGGCCTGATGGCTCTCGATCCCTACGAAAGATTCAAGGATAAGGAGTCCAAAAACGGCTGATACTGATAAAACTGTAACAAAAACAGACATCATTTTGAATATTTCAGAATGATGTTTTTTTATTAGAGGATTTTTGGGATTCGTAGCGAATATAACAGTAACAAAGAAGTAAGTAAAACTTACACTTCGGTGTTAGAGGAGGTTTTTCAAATGAATCAAGTTGAAGAATTGGTAAAGGTTGTTGAAGCGGCTAAGGCCGACCAAGGTAATGTAGTTATTGTAACCGGTAAACCGGGCAGCGGTAAGAGCAAAGTCCTGCGTGAAGCTGCGGACGAAAAGAAATGGACTTATGTTGACTGCCGTATGCTGATCAGCGAAGAGTTCCTGGCTATTCCGGCTGCAGATAGAGGTCTGTATGCTCCGGATATGTTTGCAGACATTCTTGCAAGCTACAATGCCGATGTTATCATTCTTGACAGACTGCAAACTCTGTTTGTACCTGTATTCCACATTAACACTGACAGCCTCATGCGTAAGCTTAGCAAAAAATTTACGATTGTTACTGCATGGCCTGGCTACATTGATAATGGCAACCTGTGCTATGACAAATTTGATGGTACTGAGGCAATCCGTATCAGCCCGGATGGTTTCAAGATTTGGAACGTAGAGGCTTAATGATATTATGATTTTAACGGGCGATAAGGCACGCGGTGCTTTATCGCCGTTGTTATATATGGAGGCGTGCTATGGAAAATAAAAAACGTCGTTTTGCTGTGCTGACAGGCGGTGGCGATTGCCCCGGCCTGAATGCTGTTATCCGTGCTGTTGTCAAAACCTTTTTGCAGAATGACTGCGAGGTTTATGGCGTTATCAATGGCTTCAACGGCCTTGTCAATGATAACCTGCAGCTGATGGATTATGCTGCTGTGTCGGGCATTCTGCCTCGCGGCGGCACTATCTTAGGCACGACGAACCGCGATAACCCCTTCAAGTTTGCTGTGGAGGAAAACGGCGAGCTTGTGTATAAGGATATGCGCGAGAGGGTGCTGGAGAATCTCAAAAAGTACGATATTGAAGCGCTGGTAGTTATCGGCGGCGACGGCAGTCTGAATATCGGTGCGCAGCTGGCACGTGAGTGCGGCGTGAAGGTTGTGGGCGTGCCCAAGACGATTGACAACGATTTGCCATGCACGGAGCGTACCTTCGGCTTTGACACGGCGATGGCGATGGCGACGGAGGCTCTCGACCGTCTGCATACGACGGCGGAATCGCATCACCGCGTTATGGTGCTGGAGGTTATGGGGCGCTACGCAGGCTGGATTGCGCTGCACAGCGGCATTGCCGGCGGCGCGGATGTCATCCTGCTGCCGGAAATTCCCTATAAGCTGGACTCTGTAATCAAGAAGATTGAAGCGCGCAAGGCTGCAGGAAAAAGCTTCAGCATCGTCGTTGCTGCTGAGGGCGCGAAGCCTGAGGGCGGCGAGATGTCGGTGGCGCGTGTGGTTAAGGGCAGCTTCGAGCCTATCCGCCTTGGCGGTATTGGCGAGAAGGTGGCGAATGCTATTGAAGAAGCAACGGGCATAGAGTCCCGCTGCACGGTGCTGGGCTACCTGCAGCGCGGCGGTTCGCCTACTCCATATGACCGCGTTCTGTCTACACGCTATGGTGTGGCAGCAGCAGAGGCCTGCCTGCGCGGTGAATATAATGTTATGGTTTCGCTTTACCATGACCAGATTGTTACTGTTTATATCCAAAAGGCTGCTTCGCAGCCGCGCCAGGTGCCTGTGGACAGCGAGATTATCCGCACGGGACGTCAGCTGGGCATGTGCTTTGGCGATTAATTGACAATTAAGCTTTGAGCAGTATAGTGAAGAGGATGGCTGTGGCCGTCCTCTTTTTTGTACGGAGAGTTTATGCTGCAGCAAAAGAAATCTCTGCCTGTTAAATTTGCGTGAAGATAAGTAATTTTAATTGCAGTCTTATGGAAAGTAGAGTATAATATAAAAGCTTATTGTTTTGAAAGGATGTAAGGTATGGATCAGAATTTACTTGCCGTTATTGTTGGTATCGTTGAAGGCTTAACAGAATTTTTGCCGGTATCGTCTACCGGTCATATGATTATTGTCGGGCATATGCTGGGCTTTGAAGGGCCGCTGGCAGATGTGTTTGACGTTTTTGTACAGCTGGGTGCTATCCTGTCTGTTATTTTTATTTATAAGGAGCGCTTTGCCCGCTTCTTCACGAAGGATGGCTGGGATGTCAACAAGGGACTCAGCGTCTGGCACGTAGCGGCCGGTATTGTGCCGGTTATGGCCGTGGCCTTCTTCCTGTATAAATATATCAAGGCTTATCTCTTCTCGCCGTTCACTGTGGCGATTGGTCTCTTCCTTGGCGGTGTGCTCTTGATGTATGCAGAGCATAGAACGAAGGGACGCGAGGTAGAGCTGGTGGATGATGTGGACAAAATCAGCATTAAGCAGGCTATTTGGGTTGGTATATATCAGTTTCTTTCCCTGTGGCCGGGCTTTTCACGCAGCGGCAGTACGATTGCCGGTGGCCTGCTCGTCGGCCTGACGCGTAATGCTGCAGCGAACTACACCTTTTTGATTGCTGTGCCGCTGATGTTTGTGGCCTGCATCTATGATTTGCTGAAAAACCTCGGCAACCTTTCCGCCGGAGACCTGCAGGTGCTGGCGATTGGCTTCGTCGTTTCTTTTGTTGTTGCCTATGCTTCGGTGCTGTGGTTCCTGAAGTTCCTGCATAAGTATGATTTGACCAGCTTTGCTGTTTATCGTATTCTGCTCGCAGGCTTCACCTACTGGTATTTTTACCTGTAAGCGGGATATTTTTCTCGCAGAAGCGAAGAAGCACTTGACAAAATATCTGTTGTACCTTATAATTATATAAGTGATTTATGCTGGCATAGCTCAATTGGCAGAGCAGCTGATTTGTAATCAGCAGGTTGTGGGTTCGATTCCTATTGCCAGCTCCATTGAAACTTAGCGCCGTTGGATGTTGTATCTGACGGCGTTTTTTGGCATAAGGCGTTGTGGATGGAGGTGCTGATTATGGTTTATCCATATATGACTTTGGCTGATGGAACTGAAATTGTTTATACTAATGTTTTTGAAGAGGATGGGGTTAAAAAGGTAGAGGTTCATTTTGAACGTCCGACACCCAATGGCTTTGATACGGCGCGCTGTCAGCTGCCTTCTTACACGTGGATGATAAGAGAAGGCTTTTCAGATGAAGAGATGAAAATGTTTGACCAGTTTATGCATAGCAATGCGCATTTGTTCTATTGATAGAAATACAGCATATAGCGTATAAAATATACAAACGCCCAACTATTACTGTTTGGTAGTAGTTGGGCGTTCTCTTTTTGGTATAGCTGTTGTTGTATAATTGTTTTATCAGGAGTACAAATATGCTCCGCCTGTTTTTTCCAGAATAAGGTTTTCGATGTCATAAACGTCGTAATATTGCCTGCTTATGCAATAGCTAACAATTTTATCGGCGATGATGTCGTTAGATAAAGAGTAGCCTGCGATGTTCAGCATTGCATCTGATTCGCTGGCATTCAGCTCTAAAGCCAGACATAAGCAGAGAATCGTACTCTTGCTGGGTTTATAGCCGGTGTCCTTCATGCTGCGAATTTTGGAAAAAACTGTTTTGGAGACGTGCGCTTTTTTATAGAGTTCGTTTTCTGCGATATCTTTTTCCTCGCAGTATTTGATGATGGAAGGATAAAGGTCGCAGGGAGTGTTGGAAAAACTTTTGACAATGTTTTTAATAGTGCTTAATGACGACAGGGGCGGCGTGCATACCATGCCGACGCTGACTGAACCATGACAAGATGTAGCATAGGCTGTAATGACGTAGTTGGATATTATTTCCTGATAGTGTGCTCTTAAATTTTCTATTACGTGTTTGTCGTTCGTCATGGTGCAGACCTCCAAAAAGTTTCTTGCAAAGAAACCGAAAAGTGCTGCTTATAGTGTAACATATAAGCAAGGAAAGATAAAGTGAGAAAAACATAATGAGAAAAGGAATAGTTGTAAAGAAAGCAACAAATTAATAAGGAAAGCGCAAAGAAAGTAGTTGTGAAAAGTACCTTTGATTGACGGAGTGGCTACAGAGGAGTATAATAAAAATAATAATAATAGTTAAAATGAAGCTATTGTTGTTTAAAATTAAGAAGTAAGGGGTATGTTGTAATTATGTTTTATAATGATGCAAAGAACCAATCGATAGATAAATTGAAAAAAATTGAAGAAGCGTATAATAAGTTAGGTACTAAAGCGAATGATAAAATTATTGAATTATATAATTCCAGAAAAGCAGCTTCTAATGCTATTGATAGAGTAGAACGTTATATTAACTTCTTAGCTAATTCACCAAAAGAATTCAAAAAAACTATTGCAGATACTAAATTAAACATACAAGCTTTTAGAATGGCTGTAAAATTTGAAAAAGAAAGTAATGGTGATAATATTAAGGCAACAAGTACTGCAGGAGGAGGTGTTTTAGTAGGCGGTGGTATAGCTGCAATGGGTCCGACTGTTGCAATGGCAATAGCGACTACGTTTGGTACAGCTTCTACTGGTACGGCTATCGCCTCTTTGTCTGGTGCTGCTGCTACTAATGCTGCGTTGGCTTGGTTGGGTGGCGGAGCACTAGCTGCTGGTGGCGGTGGTATGGCTGCTGGCAACGCCTTTCTTGCTTTAGCAGGACCAGTTGGGTGGGGAATTGCTACAACAATGGTAATTGGCGGTGGCATATTCGCTTCTATAAAAAATAAAGAGATTGCCGAAAAAGCAGACAAAATAGCTAATGAATTAATTTGCAAAGAGAGTGATTTGCAGTTAAAGTATAAAAAGTTAACTATGTTATACATTGAAACAGAAAAATTACGCAGTGCATTAGATTTAACATTGATGGTTAATACATATCCTAAAAATTATCTGGATTTTTCAGAAGAACAAAAGTTAAAATTAGCAGCCTTGATTAATAATACGCGTGCTTTGGGAGAACTGATCAATGAAAGAATCATCTAGCCGTACAGCAAACATTTATATAGACCAATTACTTGCTGGCATTATTCAAGGAGTCATTAATGAACAGAAAGTACTGAAGGCAAAATGTTTGGCAGAAATTCAACAAGAAACATTTGAGAAAATGCAATCTGCTTATACTGCTTTGAATGGAGCACTTCAACATATCGAAAATGTCAGAGATTTTGCTTCTTCTCCAGAACATATTTTAGGTTCTATGGCTACTAAGCATGGAGAAATTGCTGAACATATAGAAGTAGAAATTAGAAATGCACGTGATATTATTAATCACTTAACGCCTAATGCTACTTTTGATGGAGTTGGGCGTACTGCACCAGAAGATTACTTAATAAATGGCGTTTCCGTACAATCTAAGTTTATAAATGGGGCGGATCATACTTTGTCACATGTATTGAAGCACATGAGTAAGTATAAAGATTTTGCTGACTCTGGATATTATCATATACCAAAAGATCAGTTTGAGTTGATTCGTAAAGTATATGATGGAGATAGTAGTGTAGAATTAAGTGACAGAGCAATTTCTAAAATAAAAAAATTAATTGAAGAAGTGGAAACAACGACAGGAAAAGATTTTTTTGAAGTTGTATATCCAGGCGAATCTACTTATAAAGAAGTTCAGCTAGGCAATCTTGATGAGACATTACAAACACGTGAGCAAGAGATTAAAGATATTAATGCTCTGGAAACTAAAACAATAAGGCAAGATGCTGATATCAAAAAAGAAAGTGCTCAGCATATTACAGATGCTTCTTTAGGTGAAGCTGTTAAGTATAGTGCTATATCGGCAGCTATAGCAGGAGGTGTAGCGGGTGGATTAAAAGTTTACTCTAAACTTAAAAATGGGCAAAAGATAACAGAGTTTACTTTAGAAGATTGGAAAGATGTCGGTTACGATTTTGCTAAGAATGGAGCAAAAGGCGGAATTTCAGGTCTGACTATTTATGGCCTTACAAAAATAGGACATCTTTCAGCACCATTTGCTGGTGCTACGGCAAGTACTATGGTGGGCATAGCGTCTTTAGCTTATAGCTACCAAAAGGGAGAAATGAGCTATGCAGAATTTACTGATAGTGCCTGTGCTTTAAGTGTAGAAGCTGGACTGGCCTCTATAGGCGCAGCTATTGGCCAAACAGTCATACCAATTCCTGTATTAGGGGCGATTATTGGTTCCGCAACTGCAAAAGTATTATTGGAAATTAGCAAGCGGTATTTTGGCAGCAAAGAGAAGCAACTCATACGAAAAATGCAGCAAGAATATGATACTTTAATCAACACATTGAATGAGGAGGCTAAAAAAGTAATCGCTGAAATAGATGCTTATTTCGCTAAATTAGGAGGTTTAATCGAAGCAGCTTTAAGTAAAGAAGCGGCAGTTGCGTTTTATGGCAGCGTTGATTTATGTAGATTTCTAAATATTAATGAAGATATGGTTATCCATAATAAGCAAGAATTAGATGTGTTTATGAGTAATTAATATAACAAAGGAGAAAATTTTATGTTAAATCGTATTTTACAGAATATCGCAAATAATGATGATTGGGAGATACTTGCTAGCCTTTGTGAGTATAATGGAGAATTTACTCTTGACGAATTGACACAAGCAGGAAAAATAAAAGCTATAAAGAAACAAATAACAGCGAATTTTAATACTAGTGATTTTTCTGAGAAGGAAGTATATTATGATCAACTATTGGTGAGGGCTGCAAAAATTCTAGAAATCAAGCCTCTACCTAAGAATTTATGTAATGGTGAAGATATTGAGATAATCGAAAGGCTAATATTAGGGGAATACATAAAAAAGGTAAAAAATGCATGTATCCAAGAACAAGGTTATAGTTTTTGGAATGAAAAAGAATCGCTTGCTTTTAGAAATTTAAAAAAGCTATCGTATGACCTAGCGTTCACAGAAAAAGAAATAGCAGAAATAAATGAGTTTCAAAATAATTTTGATAGCAATTTAATGGCCAACAAAATATCTACTTTGATATTCATACTTGTAGTTATGGAAATCCTTGATTTGAACAACATTTCTACTAAAAATAATATTGAAGATAAAATTAAAACACTTAGTAGTTATACTAAGTGGCTGTTAAGTGTTAACCCGTTATGGTTTCTTACTTTCGTGCTAACAGATGCAGTAGCAAAAGCGATTGTAAAATTAAAAATAACAACTAATACTATTATATTTTTAGCAATATTACACTTGAAACAAATTAACGCTGATAGGTTGAAGAAAATAATAGATGACAATTAAACGAGGTGGCTTCTTATGCCAGACAACAAAATTTTAATCATGATTGGCGGTATGGCCTTCTTGCTCCCTGCGGCACCTTTCCTCGCATTAGCAGGTATCGGGCTGATTGTTGTTGGTTGTATAATTTATTCCGTAATCAAGAGTTTTGATGAGTAGAAGATTTGTAAAGCAATTTCTTTGCTGAAAGAAAAAGAGCAGGCTTGCTTGTGAAATTTCGTGCCTGCTCTTGCAAAGAAATTTTTGAAGTGTTATACTAAATATAGAAAAGGTGCCGCCGATAGACGGTTGTCCCTTTAGTTTATTGGTAAAAAATAACCGCTAATCTGCCAGGATTGGGGCGGTTATTTTTTTCGGTCATTTTTGATATCCATACCAAGTTTAATACAAGCAATACATAAAGTAAGTAAAGCAATAACTTCGAGTATATCCATCAGAAGCACCTCCCTCTTCGCGTAAGATTTTCAGCCGGAACTGAATCTGCCACGTTAGAGGGACAACCGCCTACCGTTATGGAAGCACCATAAATATTTTAGCATAAGAAGTGAGAGTAGACAACGAACAAGCTGTGAAAATTCGAGAGTACTCTTTACTCAAAATATCGCAAATAGCGTACAAATGCTTGCCACATAATGGTTTGCGTTTGTACGCTATTTTTCTTTAATATGCAGGATTGTTGAAAAGCACGATTATTATAAAAACATGCTTGAATTGTGACGTTAAAAGCGTTACAATTATCTTGGGAGGCGATAATAATGGAAAAAACTGCAACTTTAAATTTACGCGTTAATCCTGATGTTAAGGAAAAGGCTGAAGAAGTATTAAGCAAACTTGGCGTACCAATGTCGACTGCTATAACGATGTACTTGAATCAGATTGCTCTTACGGGCGGAATACCGTTTTCTGTTACGCTGCCTAAAGCACCTGTGGCAGTTAATGCTGATATGATGACTAATGCGCAGCTACATGACAAGTTGGCAAAGGGTTATGCTGATATAGAAGCTGGCAGAGTTTATAAAGCTGCCGAGGCGTTTGCTGAATTCAGAAAGTCAAAGTTATGAAAACTTATGAAGTGCAGATTACGCAGGAGGCATTACAGGATTTAGAGCTTATCTATGATTATATTGCAACGAAATTATTTGCACCGCAAGCTGCCGAAGCGATTTATAATAGTCTTACAGGCGCAATACTGTCTTTGGATTGTTTTCCGGAACGGTGTGCTTTGCTTGAGTCGCAGAGTGAATTTTTTAAGTCAATAAGACGTATGGTAGTCGGAAAATATTCTGTGTTCTATGTTATAAAAGGGGACGTAGTTATTGTTACGAGTATTTTATATAGCGCTTCTGATATAGAAAAACGTTTGCTGGCAAGAATTAGATAATATGTTATAATATAGTGTCAAGAAAAAATTATGGAGGCGTAAGCACAATGAATTATACAGAGAGCCTGGCGTATTTAGACAGCCTGGGCAAGTTTGGTATTAAATTAGGTATGGAGCGCATTGAAGGTCTTTTGCGCGAGCTGGGAAATCCTGAGCAAAAAATCAAAACTGTACATGTTACGGGTACAAATGGCAAGGGCTCCGTTACGAGCATGATTACGAATATCCTGCTGGCAGCGAACCTCAAGGTGGGCAAGTTCACCTCGCCCCATCTGGTGAAATACAATGAGCGCATTAACCTGAACGGCAAGGACATCAGCGATGAGGATTTCGCGATGGCAATTACTGCCGTGAAGGTGGCAGCGGACAGCGTGGTAAAGAAGGGCGTGTGCGAGCAGCCGACGCAGTTCGAGATTCTTACAGCTGCGGCCTTCCTTTATTTTTATCTGCAAAAGGTTGATTATGCTGTTATCGAGGTCGGCATGGGCGGCCTGTGGGATTCTACGAATGTTATTACGCCTGTGGTCAGTGTCATCACGAATGTGGCGCTCGACCATACTGACCGCTGCGGCAAGACGCTGGAGCGTATCGCTATGCAGAAGGCCGGTATTATCAAGGAGAAGGTGCCTCTGGTTACGGCGGCGGAGGGCAACGAAGCACTGGGGCCTATCGTGAGCCTGGCTATGTTTAAGGAAGCGCCTGTATATCTTTATGGCAAGGCCTTCTATGGCACCGAGGTGCAAAGCTCAATGGAGGGCCAGACCTTCACGCTGCACGCAGGCGATTTCTATCATTCTGATTATGAAATCAAGCTGCCAGGCGAGCACCAGATTAAAAACACCAGCGTGGCGATTGTGGCTGCTAAGCTTGTTTCTAAGCAGGATGACCGCATTAACGAGCTGGCGCTGCATGTCGGTGTAGCGAATACTATCTGGCCGGGACGCTTGGAGCGTATCCATAAAAATCCGGATATCATTTTGGACGGTGCTCATAATCCGAACGGTGCGGAGGCGCTGCGCAAGGCACTCGATAAATATTATCCCAAGCAGCCGGTGCATTTTGTTTTTGGCATGATGGGCGATAAGGATATGAGCGGTGTTATCAAGACGCTGATTAAGGATAACGATGTAGTTTATACCGTGCGTGCCGACCAGGGGGCGCGTGCTGCCGAGGCTGCAGACCTGGCGAAGCTGGTAGGCAGCAATGCGGTTGCCGAGACGGATTTGGCGACGGCGTACAGCACGGCGCTGAGCGAAGCAGGTGAGGGCGGTGTAATCTGCGTTTGCGGCAGTCTGTATCTTGTTGGCGAATTTAAGAAGCTGCTGCTGGCAGATAAGAGTAAGATGAATTAAAGAAGGAAAAGGTAAATTGGGGGTATTAGATAAACCCCAATTTACCAAACTAACAAATATGATAAAACTAGCAACTTATCTTGAAAACAAAATATGGTATATGCTGCTCTTTACGGTGGCGGTCATTCCGCTGGAGCAGGAGTTTACCTCGTTTTGCGTTGGCGTGACCTTTATTTGTGCGGCGATTGTGGCACATGTCAGGGGAAGAGGCTCACAGCCCTGCGTGCTGCGTCCGTGGCAGCAGGGGGCGCTGTATGTGCTGCTGGCTATCAGCGCAGCTTCTATCTACTTTTCTATGGATAGGTTCTTATCCTTCTGGAACTGGGTGTACGTTGTCGGGCAGTATGCTGCGCTTGTCTTTGTGCTGCTGCGCTATGCTTCGGTCGTAGATAGCGAGAAGTGCGCAGTGGCTGATATTGAGAAGAACGCTTGCTGTACCAAGCCGCTGTCGATGCAGGAAAAGCTGCTACTCTTATGGCAGCGCTTTGGCTACCTGCCGCGTTCGCTGCAGCTCATCGGTGCGTTTTTGGGCGTTTCACTGCTCGTCAGCATGATTGGCCTGGCACAGAAAATTTTTGGCGTGACGGCTGAGGGCATTTGGGTTGACCCGAAGCAGTTCCCGGATATCAAGGTGCGCGTGTTCTCTACGCTCGTGAATCCTAATATCCTGGCTGGTTATCTGGTGCTCGTCATTGCCTACAGTACGGCGTTTTTCAATCAGACGAAGGCGTATAAGAGGTGGCGCTTGGCCTTTTTGGTCACGGGACTTTTGGCAGCGCTGTGCCTGCTTTATACGTATTCGCGTGGCAACTGGGTGGCTTGTGCGGTGATGCTTTTGGCGTTCTGCGTGCTGTTCTGCCGTAAAGCGTTTATCCCTATCCTTGGCGGTGGCGCGACAGTGCTGGCAACAGGCGGTACGGCTGTGCTGCATCGTCTGGCTTCGATTCAGGGCGGCTATGGCGGCGATACGTCGATTGCACTGCGAATGGCCTATCTGAAAAGCACGAAGTGGATTATCGAGGAATTTCCGCTGGGCGTAGGCTGGTATGGCTATCGCTTTGTCTATCCCACGTATAATTTTTATCTGGCGGATAAGAGCGTTATCATGTACCACTGCCATAATATCTTTTTGAATATCTGGGCAGAGCTGGGTGCGCATGGTCTGCTGGCGTTTCTTGTTGTCTGGTGGGGAATTTTCCTGCCTGCCGGCTGGAGGCTTGCTTATCATGGACGCAGCCTGTGGCTGAAGGCGATGGGACGCGGTTATGTGCTGGCGACGGTTGGCATTATCGTTGGCGGCCTGACTGACCACGTGTATTTTAATACGCAGATGGGCTTGTGCTTCTGGACGTTGGGTATCTTGACGCTTATCTGTGCAAGAATGAATGAAAACGAATAAGAGTGAAAACCTCACATTTTTGTAAATTGCTTTACAGAAAACGTGAGGTTTTCTTTTTTTACGCTTGATGTAACAAATTTTTGTTGACAGCTGGGCGTGTATGTTGTATTATCTTGCACATAGCTTAATATTGAGCGATGAAGAGAAGAGTACATGTACGAGCCTGGCGAAGAGAGCCTTCATTTGGGTGCGAGAGGGAGCAGGTGGTGACATCGAAGATGGTCTTGGAGCTGATTGGCTGAGCCGCGTGCGGTTAGGTCGTCCGGGAGCACCCGTTATAGTGCTGGAGTATTAAAGGGTAAGCAAAATCCCTGCGTACTTGATGAGGTGCATATGGCGACATATGTATGAATTAGGGTGGTAACACGAAATGACGCTTTCGTCCCTGTAGCTTTACAGGAACGGGAGCTTTTTTTATTGTTTTAATACCCTCTCTGCCTCGCTCGTGTCGCTCGGCATCTCTCCCTGATAGGGAGAGCGATTTAGTGGTACTAGCCTCATGCTAGTGCTGAGCAGCAGAAAGGAAATTATAGATGAAATTCATTGGAGGAATAAACAATGCCTATTAAAATTAACGACCATTTATCCGCTATCTGTCAGCTGCAGGAGGAAGGAATTTTTACGATGACGGAGCAGCGTGCGACGACGCAGCGTATTCGTCCGCTGAAGGTGTGTGTTTTGAATCTTATGCCGCTCAAGAAGCCGACAGAAATTCAGCTGCTGCGTCTTTTGGGCAATTCGCCGCTGCAAATTGAGATTGACTTTTGTCGCGTAGTGAGCCGCGAAACGACGCACACGGATAATTCTTATCTCGACAGAGCTTATCTGGAATTTAGCGATATCAAGGATAATTATTATGATGCCTTTCTGATGACAGGCGCGCCTGTAGAGACGATTCCCTTTGAGGAGGTCGACTACTGGAAAGAAATTGAGGCCTATCTTGATTGGGCGGAGTACCACTGCTATTCGACGATGACGCTGTGCTGGGGTGCGCAGGCGGCGCTGTATCATTACTACGGCGTGAATAAGACGGTGCTGCCGGCGAAGATGTTTGGCATCTTCCCCTACGGCCTGACGGTGAAGAACCATCCGCTGCTGCGTGGCTTTGATGACCGTTATTTTATTCCGCAGTCTCGCCATACCGCTGTCGACGATGATGCGATTGATGCGTGTAAGGCGCTGCAGGTGCTGTCGCGTTCGGTGGAGAACGGCATCAACATTTGCGCGACGAAGGATTTGCGCCGCATTTTCGTCTTGGGCCATTTTGAATATGACCGTTATACGTTGGCGGATGAATATTTCCGCGATAAGAAAAAGAATCTGCCGATTGAACAGCCGAAGTTCTACTTCCCCGAGGGCGATACGACGCAGGAGCCTGTTTTCAAATGGCGCAGCTACGCGCATCTGTTCTACATGAACTGGCTGAACATCGTTTATCAGGATACGCCGTATGATTTGCAGGATTTGGCGCCTGCTGATAATGACAAGCTGAATAAGGCGCTCGACGGCTATAACAAAATGCTGCTGCAGCTGCAGCGCATGGGCGCAGATATACAAAAATAATTTTTAGAGTTAGGAAAAGGAGCGATATAAGATGAGTGATTACAAGATTAATACGAAATGTTTAGTAGGCGGTTATAAACCTGGCAGCGGCGAGCCGCGTCAGATTCCCATTATCCAGTCCACCACGTTTAAGTACGATACGTGCGAGGAGATGGGCAGGCTGTTCGACCTAGAGGCGACCGGGTACTTCTATTCTCGCCTGCAAAATCCGACCTGCGATTATGTGGCAGCGAAGCTTGCAGAGCTGGAGGGCGGCGCTGCGGCAATGCTGACCTCCTCCGGCCAGGCGGCCAACTTCTTCGCGCTCTTCAACATCTGCGAGGCAGGCAGCCACATTGTTGCGTCCTCCTCTATCTATGGCGGCAGCTATAATCTGATTGCCGTGACGCTGGCGAAGATGGGCGTGACTGCGACCTTCGTTTCTCCTGATGCGACGGAGGCGGAGC
>ERZ1026858.1089-NODE-1089-length-14163-cov-6.301248_pt1 | contig 14163 bp, 10 predicted proteins | sample MGYA00380159_ERZ1026858 | MGnify/ENA primary metagenome ERZ1026858 (study PRJEB33269, sample SAMEA4719795) | human gut metagenome | biome: human-associated habitat; feature: organic feature; material: feces | place: Cameroon | collected 2013-10 ...
CCTCAGCAAAGGTATCACCTGTTACTGGTAAGGCTAAGAAGTGTTTTTTGCTCATTATTGGTTTCTGTTACTTTTTCTTAATTTCTTACATGATTATATGTTATTTGCGCTACTTTATTAGGCTTTTACATACAAATATTGCCAATTTTGAGGATGTAGAACAAATATTTCTCAATTTTAGTTTTTCTAAAATGAAAAATCCCAGATAGCTTTATTACCTACCTAGGATTTTATTTGAAACTTATCTTTTAAATGAGTTGATGGATTACCTGTTATTTACTCATATCATGACAATTCATCATTTCATCAGATTTTGATAAATCATGAGGCATTGAATTCATGCTCATTGAGTCATGTTCCATATTCATCGACATATGGCGCATATTTAAAGTTTCTATTACTTTTGGTGTATCAGTCATGCCTAAGGCAGGATCTAGCATACCAAAGACCATGGCAGCATGTGAGGTTACAAGATAAATGCTCAAAAGCACGATCTTTACAGCCATCTTTGTACGCTTGTTTGCTTTTCTAAAAATCAGATTTACCTGCAGTAAAGACATTAACACTAAAGGAACCACAGCTACCATAAATAAAAGAGCTGAAGCATAATCTATCCAGCCTTTCCAAAGATTTTGTTCATTTGCTGGAAGAACCAACTCTTTTATAAATAAAAAAACTAAAACAAGCATCACAATGCCTGAGATAAAAGTGCAGATAGAATTTAAACTATGCACTTTTAGTAATGGTTTTGAGCTAAAGAGAAGAACTATTTCAGTAATAGCAATAGTCTCTGCTATTACCATTGGCACTACCATGAAGAAAATCAAGTTATATGGAGAATTGGCCATTAAAAGCGACATATATTGAGTCATTAACATTTATGAATACCTTTCAATTCAATGAAAACACATAAAGTTTGTTTTGAGTTTGCTACTCTAGAGGCTTAATTCTAGCAAATAAACTGCATGCAATTGCGACGAAACTTATCATTACGTTTATTACATTAAACGCGGTTACTTTGTAAGTATCTAGTGCAAACTTTTATAATCACTTGGAAGTAAATGCAGTTGACCGAACTTTTATCCTCAAAAATAGCGAAAACCAGCAAATAATCTTTAGTTTGACAGTTTATAACTAACATATTGTACTGTAAGGTAAATTTACCTTACAGATGTAGTAATGTAAAAGGAGCCTTAAAAATTATTTTAGGGCTTTTTAGTCAGCTTAATCATATCTTTTAAATCTGACTCAGTGAGTAGAGCACAGTCAAGCCTAAAGTCTGCGAAGGCGTGGATAGCTTCAGTGATGTTGGTTCTAGTGAAGGCTCCGGTGTAGAAGCCTTTTTTCTTATCAAATCTGGTTAGGTTCATATTTCTTAATGTCTTAATAAGTTCAGGAGCAGTGATAAGCTCAGAACTTAGAGTATTCACTTTCTTTTCTAAAATTCTAAATACAAGTAAAGCTAAGAAGCAGACAGTGAAGTGAGCCTTGATACGCTCTTCTCTACGGACATAAACTGGTCTAGATTTAAGCTCTGATTTCATGAGCATGAAAGATTCTTCAATCTCCCATCTTCCACGGTTCACTTCAATGATTTTTGCTACAGACATTTCGTTTTCATCGATGCTGGTAGAAACAGCATAGAAACCATCAAATCTGGAATCTTCAATAATGGCAGATTCATCAATAAAGTAAGTGCTGTTAGCAGCCTTCTTACCATCATCAGTAGTGTGCTCACATCCAATGTACTTACGTACATCCGATGAGGTCTTGAAGCTAATCTTTTTGTTATTCTTAGCCTCAATCAATCTTCTGGCTTTGTTTAAATTGTTCTCTCTCTTACGTTGCATGAAGTGCTTATACTTGATTGAATAGGTGACAATCAGGCGATCGTTTAATTGTTTTTTACCATCTTTGGAAGTCTTTAAAACATATTTCTCTTTGTAGAATATCTTATTGTAGTTAGCAGGTTCATCTTCATCTATGTCATCTAAGGAGAACACACCTTCATAACCGTCACATTTCCAGCCTTCTCTATCTAACTGAGCCATAACCAGCTCTTGGTTTTCATCTGCTTTGATAGAATTAGATACAAAAGAGCGACCAGGAGCTAAAGCCCAGTCCTGCTCATTCTTAGCTAAAGTCTTAATAGGCTGTATGGTGATGTACTGGAGCTTAATGTTTTTGTTACTATCTTTTCCTGCGTTCTTTACCTGAGCGTTGAATGCTCTGTTATCAAAGGAAGCTAAACCTGCGTCAGTACATACAGTGATAGTGGAGGTGTCTAGACAAAAGTCTTTAATGATTTTGTTTTCTAAAGGTCTCAGGCTTATTTGTTCATTACGATTTCCAGGGAAAACATCGAAGGCTAAAGGCATACCACTGCCATCAACAAACATACCTAACTGGACTATAGGATTAGGTCTGTTTTCTTTAGAGTGTCCAAACTTTCGTAATTCATCTTCCTGAGAGATTTCAAAGAAAAAGTTAGTGCAGTCATAGTAAAGAGCAGAAGTGTCTCTTTTAATGCACTTAGCTGAACTCTGGTACAGGAAAGACTGAATAAAATCTGTTTCTTCATGAATAACATCAAGAGCTCTATATACATCATGCAATTCATAGTTAGGCTCTTCAATCAAAGTGTCCTTACAGTAGTTGAAACTACTCTGCTTTGAGCAAGGCTCTAAGACTCTTGCATAGACTAAATCAGATAAGACTTTCTCAAAGTCAAACTGAAACTGATGACGAGTCCTAATCTCCTTTGTCTTCTTTTTAATGTCTAAACTGCTCAGGATCTTTTGCAACATCAGGTAACCGGCATTAAAACAGCGTTTTTCTCCTATATCGTAAGTGATACCAGAGGTCATAGAAACTTTAACCTGAACAGGTTTCTTTGCTTTTTTAGCAGCATTGAGCTTAGCAACATAATCATGAGCCCATTGTTCTATATCAACTTCATCACCAAGTCTTTGCTTAAGTTCTACAGCAGTTCCTAATTTTTCAACCACACGAGAAGAAGTGCCACCACCATTAGGCTTTCTAAAAGACTCAATAACGTAGTAAGAGACAGCATTCTTAGATTTTACTTTGTGTAGTTTCATAAAACAGTGTTCCTGATAGGTACAAAATCAACAATCCTGATTATATCATACATTAACACGCATTACCACATATATTTGAAAGAAATTTGACAAATTTTTTATGGCATATCTTTTTGAAATCTCGTGAAATTTAGTTTAAAAGAAGTGATGTGAATTAGAAGAAAACTGTCAAACTACCGTATCTAGTGCAAACTTTTATAATCACTTGGAAGTAAATGCAGTTGACCGAACTTTTATCCTCAAAAATAGCGAAAACCAGCAAATAATGTTAAACTTTTGACATTGAATTTAATTAAAAGGAGTTTTGCTATATGTCAATGCCAGAACGTTACCACCCAGAATGCCCACCAGATGCTCATAAAGTTATTAGACCTCCTGTAAAAGAGGTATTTGCTACACTTTGTGTCAAGGTTGAAGATTCTGAAGAGAAGAACGGCATGGCAAACGTTGTAGAAATACTCTCTTTAATGAGCAAAAAGCCTTTAATCTTATGCTCAGATAAGATGCGCAAGCTAATCTGCGACTACACTAAAGACAGTGAAGTAAAACCTGAATTCTTAAGAGTTCATGAAGACGGAAAAGCTTCAATCAGCTATGAGAATGGAGCTATTGGTCCTACTACAGATTTTTATGATTTTGCAGGCAATTCTCTGAACTATAAAGATTTTTTAAAGACCTTAGAGAAAAAATGTATTGTAAGTGTAGATATGTTATCAATGTTTACCTTACGTTCAATCTCTACTGTATATCCTTGGGATGAACTTTTAGCAAATCAGTTCTTAGGTCAGTATTTAGAGGCTTCAAAAACTCTGACTGATGACGACATTGCTCTGCTTACAGATGTACGTTATGGCAGGTTTGATGCACTCAACGTTGAAGAGAAGAGTGCTACTGCTTATAAATTCTTAAGACTAGAACGTAAACTTTTCTTACAGTATCCAACTGAAGATGACTAAACTATTATCTAAGACCGCCTCTTTGGCGGTCTCTTTAATTCAAAAGCCTTCAATTACTCCAAACGATCTTGGTTGTCAGGATTTAGTAAGAGCAAGACTTGAGAATGTTAACTTCAAGTGCTTAACTTTAAAAGACAGTGGCACTGAAAATCTTTTAGCTCTCCATGGTGAAGGTTCCCCTTTCTTTTTATTTTTAGGTCACACAGATGTCGTAAGTCCTGGTGATGAAAGTGCCTGGGCAGTGCCTCCATTTGAAGCCTTAATAGATGATAAAGGTGTTTTACATGGCAGAGGATCACAGGACATGAAAGGATCTGATGCTGCTATGACCGAAGCTCTAGTAAGCTTTGTAGAACACAATCCTCATCACAAAGGCACTGTAGGTATTCTTTTGACCTCTAACGAAGAAGGAGATGCTAAAGGTGGTACTCCTTTTGTAGTTGAGTACCTAAAAAAGAAGAACCTCATTCCTGATTACTGCCTTGTAGGCGAGCCATCTTGCTCTAATACTTTTGGCGACACCATTAAAAACGGCAGACGCGGTTCGCTTACCGCTCATATCACTGTAAACGGAATTCAGGGGCATGTAGCCTATCCTGACAGATGCGATAATGCAGCTCATCATGCAGGAGTTTTAATCTCACGATTATTCTCTAAAAAGTGGGATGAAGGTTCAAAGTTCTTTCCTCCAAGCTCTTTTCAGGTAACCAACATTAAGTGCGGTACCGGTGCTGAAAACGTAGTACCTGGCAGTTGCTATATTATGTGCAACTGGAGATTTAATGATGCCTTATCAAAAGACAAGATCTCAATTGAGGTAGAAAAAATCATAAGAGAGTTAGAGCTTAACTGTGAGATTAGATATGTTCTAAACGGTGAACCATTTATTACTAAAGGTGGTGAACTTTTAGATTCTCTTGAAAAATCGATAGTTGAAGTTACAGGTAACAAAGCTTTGTTATCTACAGCAGGTGGCACCTCAGATGGTCGCTTTGTAGCTCCATTAGGCACTAAAGTAGTTGAATTTGGGCCTGTATCAAACTTAATTCATAAAGTAAATGAATCTGTAGAATTAGATTCATTAGACAAACTTCATGAGGTTTATGTTAAGACTCTAAACGATCTGTTCAGATAAGATATGAAGTTAGGCTTTTAGAGCCTAACTTTCTTTACAGCCAAATTTACAGCCAAACTAAAATTGATTAGAAGACATGCTCTTTAAAGGCTTTAATCATGGTCTTAGTAAGAGAAATTACGGGATCAGCAATTTCAAGCTCCTCGCGTTTTTTCCATAAAGCTTGAGCTAATTCATTCTCATCACGCACAATCGTACGTGAGCCGTCAACTTCAGCTACATAGCCTAGCAGCAGATTACTATCAATTCCCCATGGTTGAGAGCCATAGTACCTCAGGTTTTTAATCTTAAGGCCGACTTCCTCTGCAACCTCACGGGCACAAGTCTGCTCTGGAGTTTCTCCTATTTCACAAAAACCTGCAATTAAAGCTACACCTCTGTATGGTCTATCTTTATATTGAGTAACTACGATGTTATCGCCATCAGTTACAGCAACAATTACCGCTGGAGCAATCTTAGGATAGATCGTGTTACCACAATGAGGACATACTAAAGCTCGCTCTGTTTTAGAGTGCTCTGTTCTACAGCCACAGAAACCGCAGAACTTATTAGACCTGTACCATTGGAATAACTGATAAGCAGTAAAGCCTGCAAAGCATACAGTACGAGGATTGTCTGAGCGTAAGACTCTTTTGGTCATATAAGAAAAACCATCAAGATATGGGCAATTCTCACCTGTATATAGAAAATAAGCTCTATCATCAATCTTAAAAAGATAGGTAAGTTCGTTCTGATTGAATGATGATGCTTTGGGTAAAGATAATGGAGAGTTCTCTCCATCACCAGATACTAATACATTATTACCGTCAAAGACGAAGACTTCATCATTATCTTGAGCGTCTCTTTTTAAAGAGAACTCGTTATAAAACTGATGTGGGAATAAATCTTGGATCATAGTTTACTCTGCAGATATTTCTCTGCATCTAAGGCTGCCTTGCAACCTTGTCCTGCTGAGGTAATGGCCTGACGATAAACTCTGTCGGCACAGTCACCTGCAGCAAAGACACCAGCAACTGAGGTTGAGGTTTCTGAGGTAAAACCAGTTTTTACAGTACCGTCATCATAAAGCTCAATCTGACCTGCAAAAGGCTTTGTTGAAGGTTCATGACCTATAGCCATGAAGACTCCTGAAAGAGCAATATCTCTATTCTCTCCATTAACCTGAACCTTAACCCCATTTACAAGATTACCATCGCCTAAGATCTCTTTGATGTTGGCATTTAAGACAAACTCAACCTTACCTTCAATCTCGAGTTTTCTTAATCTGTCGACTAGAACTTTCTCTGCTCTAAACTCTGCTCTTCTGTGAATTAAATAAACTTTTGAGCACAGGTTAGCTAAATACAAAGCTTCAATGAAAGCAGCTGATCCTCCACCTACAACAGCAACTTCTTTACCTCTAAAGAAAAAGCCATCACAGGTTGCACAGGCAGATACGCCCTTGCCCTTATATTTAGTCTCAGACTCTAACCCTAAATATCTTGCTTTAGCGCCGGTTGCAATGATCACTGTTTTTGCTTTTAAAACTGTACCTGATGAGAGATAAACTTCTTTTACATTTTTTGAAAAGTCAGTTTTTACAACTTCATCATAAATAAACTTTGTGCCGAGTTTTTCCGCATGCTTTGACATATCCTGCATGAGAGAAAAACCGTCAGGAGCATCAAAACGTGATGGCCAGTTTTCAATTTCAGGTGTGGTTGTAAGCTGTCCACCGACCTCAGAGCCACAGACTAAAACAGGCTCTAATTGGGCTCTACAGGCATAGATGGCAGCAGTATAGCCGGCTGGACCTGAACCTATGATAAGAATATTTAAAATCTCACTCATTTAGCTAAAAGCTCCTTATAGTGTTCTTTAGCATAAGACACTGCATACTTTACCCATGGTTCATTAAAAGAGATCAGATACTCAAGTGCAAAATCAACAGGGAAAGCATCTATGCACTCATCAGCTTTTTTTGAAAAAGAAATATGCCAAGGTTCAAAGGCAATAGTGCCTTTTCCGTTAAAAGGACGTTTAAAACCGAATTTATTGAGGTTTTGAGAAAGATACTGACCTAATTTGTAGAAGTAATTACCCTTTTGATATTCTCTTGCGGTAAGTTCTAACTGTTTACCCTCAGGTAAGAGGTTTACAGCATAGATATCAAAATCAGTACCAAAATGGTGACGGGAAAAACCAGGAATTGATGAAAATCTTATGATTTCTAAAACCTTATGCTCATCACTTAATGAGCTGATATCCATAGGATTTTCATTTGCATCTAAGACAGGTCTTTTTCCTTTGAACTTGTCATCAAAGATTTTAAACTGCTTATAAAAACTTCTGTAGGCAGAAGCTATACGCAGTTCAAAACCTTTATCAAAGGCATCTGAGAATAAATCTGGTAATGCCTTTGCTACATCCCTGTCACACATGAGCACACTCATGCGTCTAGGATCATCTTTAATATTTACTAATTTACTGTCATCAAGACCAATTAACTGTTCTTTAGTTGCCATATGTTTCTATAATCTTTGAAGCTTCCTCTTTAAGATCTGAGCTTCCGTGTTCCTTCACATCATCAATGATCTTTAAAGCTTCTTCTGTATCGCCAGTCTCAAAATACAGTCTAGCCAAGTTTAATTCATCAACATAGTACTGATGCTGTTTTGCATTTAAACCTTCATAGTCATCTGTATTTTCAGCATTATCTAAATTGTTGTCATCTGCTACATCGTCACTCTGTGAAGAAATAGGACCGATGGTATCTGCTACATTCTCTAAAGAATGATCTTCAGTATCATCAGGATCTGATGATTTATCTTCAACTGGTTCATTCAATGCTAAATCGTCCTCAGGGATACTCTTAGGATCAACTGCATTTGCTGAACTCATCATAGAAGCAATCTCATCATCTGTGAAGGCTTTTTCGTTATCATGAGGTAAATCGTCATGAACACCGCCACTTAGCATGTTCATAATATCCTCATCAGCACCTGAGTCATATTGAGCTTTTGATGCACTCAATCTTTGCTCCAGATCATCTAAAGCTTTTGCATCTTCTGCCTGAGACTCTGAAGATTCGATATTTTCAGCAGGAGAATCATTCTCTTTACTCTCAAGAGCACCTTCATTTGCATCAGTTGCTACATCAGCTTGCTCTATAGTCTCTTCTAAATTATCTGATAGATTGTCCTCATTTTGAGGAGTGTCTTCAACAGTATCAGAAGCTGTTATAGCACTAGGATCTTTGCCTTTACCTACAATATCGAAGTCGTCATCAGGAACTGCCCAGGATACAACGCCATTTTCATCTTTGCTGTTGTCATCATGTGGATCTGGATTAAAGATAGCCTGCTCTGACTTATCCTGAATATCACCAATATCATTAGTGTCATCATTTTCGCTCTTAGCAACATCTGTGGTGTCAGCAGTATCTTCGTCTGCTGATGTAACCGTAGCTTCTTCTACAGGAGTTTCATCAAAAGAATCATCCTGCTCTGGCACTTCAAATTCAGGCTCTACAGCTTCATTATCGAGGTAATCAGCCTCATCAGTATCAACAGGTTCAGCATCTACAGTCTCTGCATTTTCAGGTTCTACAGCATCTGTATGAGGCTCTGCATCTTCATCGATAGTGTGTTCTGATTTTTGCTTCTCTTCATCTTCAGGAATAGCATCAAATGTTTCCACACCATCTGCTATTTCTTCAGGAGACTCTGCATCTTCTGGAGCATCAACAACATTGTCATTACCAATTAGGAGATCTTCTAAATTAAGATCATCATTTAAGACCTCATCAACATTCTTTCCTACAGAATTGTTTTTAGGGACTTCATCATCAGAGATCTCTTCAGCATCAGCTTCAGGAATATTGTCTTCTTTACGGTCATTGTTTTCAAATTCTGCATCAGTTTCAGCTTTTTCATCTTCAGTATTATCAGAATTCTTATTATCAGACATTGACTCTAAGAATGCTTTTTCTTCACCTGAGAGTTGCTCTTGAGGATCTTCTGATGAAACGGGCTCTTCCTTTGAAGGCTCTGCATCATCTTCTGTCGTATTTGAAGCATCAAGAGGCTCTGCAACATCTGATGCATCAGCATCAACGTTATCAGATATTTCAGCTTGTGAAGACTCAGCTTTAATATCTAAAGTATCAGGATCTACATGATTTTCTTCTAAAATCTTATCTGAGTTATCTTTTAGGTGATTTAACAGTTCATCTTCACTGACATCTTCAACTTTTACATCATCTGCAAGGATGTCGTCTGTTGCTAGTGATTCTTCTTTTGATTCAGTCTCATCTGAAGGTGTACTCTCAGCAGTATTTTCCTGTTCTGCCACAGTCTCTTTATCAGCATCATCTACAATTGAATCAATGTCTGCATTGTCTGTTACATCTGTTGCTACATCTGAAGTTTCACTTTCTTTTGCACTATCAGCATTTTCATAAGCCTTATTCATGGCCTCTTTGATCGCTTCTTCTTCAGACTTTGGGGCTGTATCTTCAGCCTCCCTATTTTCCTTTGAAGATGTTTTCTCGGTTACAGACTCTTGTGCTGTTGCATCTGCTACAGGATCTTCTTCGGATTTAGGAGCATTAGCTTTATCTTCAGTCTTTTCTTCAGCTTCTTTTTGCTCATTTAAAGCAGCGCTCCAGGCATCAGCCATAGCCTCTTCTTCAGATTTAGAAGCATTAGCTTTATCTTTACTCTTTTCTTCAGCTTCTTTTTGCTCATTTAAAGCAGCGCTCCAGGCGTCAGCCATAGCTTCTTCTTCAGATTTAGAACCATTAGCTTTGTCTTCAGTTTTTTCTTCAGCTTCTTTTTGCTCATTTAAAGCTGCGCTCCAGGCATCAGCCATAGCCTCATCATCAGACTTAGCTTTATTATCATCATCTTTCTTTTCAGAGTTTTCCTGTTCGTTTAAAGCAGCTTCCCAAGCTGATGCCATATCATCTTGTGAAGTATCTTTATTCTCATCTTTATCAAGATCAACATTCTTTTCAGAACCAGTCTGCTCATCTAGAGCTTTAGACCACTCATCCATTACATCCTTGTCATCTTTTATCTCATCAGATGAGTTAGTTGTTGCTGCATTATCCCAAGCCTCTTGAGCAGGATCTTTTTCAGTTGCAGTTGCATCAGCACCAGTGTTATCTGCTGTTGCACTGTTATCAGGAATTTCTGTAGCATTTGAAGCTGGTTCTTCAGCGTCAGCCTGCTTTTTCTCATTTAAAGCAACTTCAACATCTGATGCTGAATCAGATGGTGAATTTATAGAGTTATTGTTCTTGTCCAGTTCTCTTTGAGGAATATCCGTAGTATCTGGCTCTTCATCGCCAGATACGGGAGCTTCAAGATCGATAGAACCGTTCTCATCTGATAATAAGGTATCATCTGATGAGTAATCATCCTCAACATCAAAGTCATCGGTCATCTTAGCGCTAGCACGAGACTTTAACTTGATAATTAAGAAGACAATCATCAGTACTAAAGCTAATAAGCCAGCACCGAATAAGATCATCATGACAGGCTTATCAAGATCAACTACAGAGGTAGGTGTACTTACTGAGAATTGAGACAGCTGTAGTTGCATATCCTCAATCTTCTCATCATTAGCAAGTAACATCTCTCTCATTCTGTCATTATCTTGAGAGATCTTTGAAATATTACCTTTAATCTCAATAATGTCTTGCTGAAGACCTGAAATAATATTGTCATACTGAGAAGCTAATGTAGAAACACTGTCTGCTGCTGTTTTAGCAGTAGCTGCAGATGTTTTCTTCATTCTGTCCATAGCTTCAGCTAACTGTTGCTCTAAGACTTTAGTTTTCTCATCAATAGCTTTCTTATTGCCATCGAGCATGATCCTGATAGATTGAGCATCTACAGCAGCAGCTGCAAGATCAGCACTCATTGCTTTAGCAGCTTCTGCCTTTTTGTTATTGTCTGCACTGCCCTCATTATTACCGTTTGGTACGGTCTCTTCTGTAACCTGACTTTTATCAAGATCAGCGCCACTGGTATTCTCAGGCATTGCTACAGATAAATCTTTTTTATCCGCTTCTTCCTGTAACTTTTTAATCTTAGTCTCGGTGGCGGTGTACTGAGGAATATCGTTATCAGACAGTGACTGCATTGGCTTTGAAGCTTGTGTTGCAGGAGCAGGAGTTGCTGTGTTGTTTAAGGTTGCCTGAGTATTTACAGTAGCAGGAGCATTACCTAAAGGAGGTAAAGTCATACTGCCCTGAGCTAAAAGTCTTGAACCTGTATCGGTTGTTTCTCGTGCAATTTCAGATACAGGAGGAATAGTAATAGTAGTTCTTAAAAGGTTGTTGACGTTACCACGACCGAATGCGCCACGATTATGTCTGTAAATTGAGGCTACAATCTGGAATTCATTAACACTTCTATCCATAGGTAAGTAGCGGTGGGCTACAGACCAGATGGTATCACCTGATGCAACGCTATAGGTCCTAGCTGGGGTCTGCTGAACAGATGTTGCATTGCTTTCAGTCTGAGGTTGTCTTGTTGCTGTAGCCGCTGGTGCTCTGGTTGCAGTTGCATTTACAGTAGCTTGTCTGTTTTGTCTAGGAGCTGCACGTCTTACAGGAGCTCTACTAGCTGGTTGTACAGGCTGTACTTGAGGAACAGTATCCTCAACTTCAGGACCTTGAATAGTAATAGTAAAAGTACCATCTTCATCAGCTGACATTGCCGAAAAAGGTAACAAAAAAGATAAAGCTACAGATATAAGTGCTTTTTTGTAAGCGTGCATAACTAACAACCCCTATTTTTATGCATTATTTTACTCAAAATGAGATCTGTCAAAATAAGGTCAGATCCCATTTTTGGAAAAGTTATGCATAAAGTGTGCACATTTTACAGATTAGAGAGATTTTGCAATCAATTTTGCAATTTCAACACAAGAAATAGCTTCACCTCTTCTAGTGTTATCCATCATAATCACAAAGCTGTAAGATTTTGAACCAGGTTTGTCCTGCTTTAATCTTGTGAGCATTACAGTTCTCTCGTTGATAATATCTGCTACAGGAGATAAAACATCATCCTCTGAGGCTACAGTTACATATTCTGAAGCATCAAAAGCCTGTTTAACCTCCTCTAATGTAGCCTTATCCTCAAGATCAACATTAACTACCATAGTGTGACCGTAGAATACAGGAACCTGAATGCAGGTAATATCAAAACCACGCTCGAAACGGCCTAAAATTCTTGATACTTCATTACTGATAGCATTTTCATGGTCTGAATATCCATTATCCTCAAGCAGTCCCATTCTAGTGTGCAGATTGAATGCTAATTGAGCTGGAAATCCCTGATGCTCTGCTGCCATACCGTTTAATAATAAGGTTGACTCATGAGCTAGGGTTTCAGTACCTAACCGACCAAATTCTGAAACAGATTCCATTGAGGTTACAGTAGCTCTAGCAATGCCATACTCATCATGAAGAACTGATAAAGCTAGGCACAGCTGTACAGATGGCGCTAAAGCAGGAATAACTAGTCTGTTTTCAATTGCCTTTTTAATATCAAAAGGATTGATTTCAGGTACGATGGTTACAGTCTTATCATCACCATTGAATAAATGGCTGTCATCAATAACGATACAGCCTTTCTCTCTTGCAGCATTAATCCAGTGCTGAGATTCATCCTGAGTAGTTAAAAATAAAGCTACATCCGCTTTTGAAAAATCAAACTCTTCAACTGGCTGAACAAAGTAGTTCTGGCCTTTAATCTGAACGGCATCATATTCACCTGTCAATGGTGATAATGGGAAAACTTCGCCTAAAGAGAGATCCTGTTCTTCAATGGTTTCAATCACAAGTTTACCAATATCAGTATCATAACCGTAAATAGCTAGCTTCATTGCCACAGTATCGCTCCTAAAAACATTGCTTTATGTTTACTGTTTTAAGATTATTTCTCTTTTAGGAATAAACATAACTAAAAAAACTTTGTACATTCTCTATCGTACCGTACCTGTCAAGTACCTTTAAAGAATATGGCATTACTTTTCATTACGTTACTTTACAAAAATTCTCTAGGATAGCTTTAGACATAACATTTAAGTCTTAAAGCAGACTTTAAAGTAACATTAATTCGTAGAGAACTACATACTCGATTTTACCACAATGTCTCATAGATAAACGTATGTTCTAATAGAGATTAGAGCTAATAAGTAAGTGGTTAAATTTGCGTTTTTAGAATCTAAAATTTTAATGATATAAAGAGAATTTTAATGATTCCTTTAGAAAAATAGCTTTCTACATAAAGTTTCTGCCATTGTCATTTGGAGCTTTAGGATAGACTTTGTTTTTACGGCGGAAAGTATATGGATCCTGCCTGCCGTTAGAACCATACTTGCCGGTCTTTTTAATACGTGTTTTTCTGATGACAGATGACACCACGCCAAAGAGTTCACACTCATCAACATGAGTTAAGTTAATATCAGGAATAGAATCATCAGCACAGACTAATCTTGGTTCTCTGCCATCTAGAAACTGTCTTAAAAGAAAAGTGCCGTTGATACTCATCACTACATAGTCGCCGTTTTCTATGAGCAGGCTTCTGTCAACAATGACCACATCGCCTTCTAAAATGCCGTCTTCATGCATAACGTTAGAGCTCATTCTGAAAAGGTAAACAGAAGGTAAATTCATATAAAGATAGGTGTTAAGATCCTGTCCTTTAAAGGGTCCTTCCTGAAGCTCAACATCACTTCTAATTAAAGATTTCTTCATGTCAGATTTGAACCATTATTATGCACAAAAAAAAGAGGAGTAAGCACTAAAAAGGATACATCTACGTTAACAACCTGTATTTAGACAGGTGCAAAAATATGGACTAAAAATGTTAACGGAGTACGATTTTACAGTTAATTATTTGATTATTTTTAAAAATATTGCACTCATCACGAAAAATTTAAGATTTTTTGTATTATATTACAAGAAGTAAGTAAA
>ERZ1026858.1092-NODE-1092-length-14136-cov-11.243946_pt1 | contig 14136 bp, 10 predicted proteins | sample MGYA00380159_ERZ1026858 | MGnify/ENA primary metagenome ERZ1026858 (study PRJEB33269, sample SAMEA4719795) | human gut metagenome | biome: human-associated habitat; feature: organic feature; material: feces | place: Cameroon | collected 2013-10 ...
ACGATGCCGAGTTTCATGGTATATATATCTCCTTTAAATTGATTTCATATGTATTTTGTGTATCGGATGTTTGTTGATACAACTATGTAGTGTACCACATTGCAAGAGATTTGTACATAACCTAATGTGCAGGAAGGTTTTCACATTTTTTATTCACTTACCATCTCATCACACTTAATCTGCTCGATATGTATGGCAAGGTAGCCTGTCTCATTGTCCAAAAACTCATGATTTAAGTCCTTTCCAAGCTCATTACATATCTCACCTGCCAGTGCGAATGACTCCGGGTAATTTTTCTCGATAAACTGATTGAGATCAACCTTTAATTTTTCTCCGGTCGCGGCTCTTGATACCATGTGGCGGATATGGTTCATGAGGCGGTTGTAAGCCATAGTAGTGACATCTATGTGCTTTCCGATCTTTTCCTCTATAAATGTGGCGCATTTTCGAACTGCTGCCGCCATCTCCATGGCATCCGATACCTTTGAATTGTTTAAGGATGTATGAATATGAAGAGTAATGTAGCCGATCTCATCATCAATTATATCAATTTGTTTTTTATCCTTTAGTATATGGCGTATATTCTCAGCTATCTTATACTCCCTATAAAACATCACACGGATGTCATCGTTTAAAGGATTGCTGATCTGTTCTTTGTTTTCCATACGCTTTACAGCAAATGCTATATGATCTGCCATAGGAAACAATATGCTTCTGTCTATATGACCAAACTCATGCTCTGCATTATCGAGCAGTGTGTTTGCAATCTCCAGATACTCCGGCTCGATGGATTTTACTATATCCTTTGCCGGACCTCTGTCCCTTGTCTGGGTCAGCTCATACAGTGAATCCTCTTCCGTTGGCTCGACAGACTGTGTAATTTTCTTTCCAAAACCCACACCCTTTCCGACTATAAGATATTCTCTTGCGCTCTTGTCCTTTACCGCAAGCACTGTATTGTGATTTAAGACCTTTGTGATTCTGTACATATCATTCCCCTGACATTTATTAATGTACTCCTGATAATTTATACGAACTATTTATTATTAACATAACCGGACAATTCAATTATCATGAAGCATGAATTACTTCTCGTAGGTGTCAACTGCGTAGAGAGGCTCTCCTGCCTTAATTGCTCCGTCTGTGATAAGGCGGATTTTCTGATTATCCTTTAGTTCTGTGCAGATGACAGGAGTGGTAACTGATGGTGCGTTTGCTTTTAAGTAATCCAGATCAAGCTTCATGAGCACATCGCCCTTATTGACATGCTGACCTGCCTCAACCTGTACATCAAATCCTTTACCCTCGAGTTTTACTGTATCAATTCCTACATGGATTATCATACCAATTCCTGAGTCGGTTGTAAATCCCAAAGCATGCTTTGTATCAAAAACGAATAGGACAGTTCCATCCTCAGGTGCTACAACAACGCCCTCCTCAGGTGTAACCACTGCTCCGTCACCCATCATTTTACTGGCAAATGCCTCATCCGGCGCTGTTTTAAGGTCTGCTGCAATTCCTGTCATAGGACTTGAGATGATGACTGTGCTTGTCGGCTCTTTTACGTCGCCGGCTTCCTTTTCTGCTTTCACATCAGATTCCTGTGCTTTATCTGAAGCTGCATTTTCATTCTTTGCTTCATCTGCGCCTGCTGTATTATTTTCTGCTGCATCATCCTCGAAGTGCTCCTCTGTCACACTCGCAAGATAATCCTCCAGGTCTGATTTTATCACTGTTACTCTTGGTCCATAGATAATCTGTACGCCCTGTCCCTTGTGCACGACTCCTGATGCTCCTGTTGATTTAAGAAGCGCATCGTTTACCTTTTCTGGGTCAATTACTGTGATACGAAGCCTTGTCGCACAGCAGTCCACATCTGAGATATTGGCTTTGCCACCGAGACCTCGTGATATGGTCTGTGAGAGTTCGTCTGCTGCAGCTGCTTCTTTTCCGTCAGAAGACTTTACGTCCTTAGCAGCCTTTCTTGCGTTTACATCTGCCTTGGTGTAGAGCTTTGTCTCTGTATTGTCATCCTCACGGCCCGGAGTCTTGAAGTTAAACTTCTTTATTAAGAAGCTGAAAATAAAGTAATACAGCAGGAAATATACTATTCCAACCGGAATCACGAGCATCCAGCTTGTCTTTTCATTGCCCTGTAATATACCAAACAGGAAGAAATCAAGTAATCCGCCCGAGAAAGTAAGTCCTACAGCAATGTTTAAAATATGTGCTATCATGTATGCGCTTCCTGCGAGCACTACCTGTACTGCAAAGAGAGCAGGTGCTACGAAAAGGAATGAGAACTCAAGAGGCTCTGTGATTCCTGTAAACATACATGCAAGTGTAGCTGAAAGTAAAAGGCTTCCTGCCTGTTTTTTCTTTTCCGGCTTTGCACATTTATACATTGCAAGTGCTGCTCCCGGAAGTCCGAAAATCATAAAAATGAACTCTCCCGAGAAATATCTTGTGGCATCGGCACTGAAATGTGCAATGTTTGCAGAGTCTGCAAGCTGTGCGAAGAAGATATTCTGTCCACCCTCGACCATATGTCCTGCAACCTCCATCGTTCCACCGACTGCTGTCTGCCAGAACGGCATGTAAAATACATGGTGCAGTCCGAATGGAATAAGGGCTCTCTTTATGATACCAAAGAGAAGTGTTCCGAAATATCCTGTTCCTGTCACCACTCCTCCGAGTGCATAGATTCCGTTCTGAACAGTCGGCCAGATAAAGTACATTAAGATTCCTACAAACAGATATACCACTGTTGAGATGATAGGCACAAATCTTGTTCCACCGAAAAATGACAATGCATTCGGCAGCTCAATCTTGTAGAAACGGTTGTGCAGTGCTGCCACTCCAAGTCCTACGATAATTCCGCCAAACACGCCCATCTGCAGCGACTGGATACCGCATACTGATGTGATGGTTCCATCAAGCACATCCTTAGCAATGCTTCCGTCTGCAAGGATTTTTCCGGAAATCTTGAGCATCGCATTGATTGATACATTCATAACAAAGTATGCTATGACTGCTGAAAGTGCTGACACCTCTTTTTCCTTCTTTGCCATTCCGATTGCTACTCCGACCGCAAAAATGAGCGGAAGGTTATCGAATATGGCACTTCCGACCGCATTCATGATTACAAGAAGTGCATGGAGTATAGTCTTATCTCCGAGCAGCCACTGTAAACCATAGGTCTCAATTGTTGTGGTGTTGGTGAATGAGCTTCCGAGTCCTAAAAGCAAGCCTGCTACCGGAAGGATTGCGATTGGAAGCATGAAGCTTCGTCCTACTCTCTGCAGGACACCAAAAATTTTGTCTTTCATGAGCTTTTCCTCCTATAAATGCAGGGTATGTACCGATTTGCACCTATCATTCTTTTTTGCTCCAGCAACAAAAAGGAGGCACTTATCATACACTAACCCTGTTAAAAGTTATGTACGACAAATGCCTCCCTAAAAGTAACACGTCTGCTTAAGTTTATATCACAGAAGCCTTATTATTTCAACACAATTTTCCTTACGAGTTTATTTTTTGTTAATCATGCTGTTTTTATACATGTTTTTTTGTGAATTATGTCTAATGTCTTTTTTCTCCAGACGCCTCCATGTTTCCACTATCATAAAGCATTCTTCCCCTGTGATGCCCTCTGATGAATACACAGCCTTTTGTATGATGCGCATGTACTCGTCCCAGTGGATTCCGCAATAATCCGGTCCGCAGTATTTTTCCTTCAGGTTAGCCAGATAAAGCTCATCTGTCCTGTTTTTTGAAGGATGTCCCAGTCCTTTGTAGATGCGGTTGTTTATCATTATTGCTGCCCTGCTGTAACGGCCTTTTTTCACCCTTTTTGCGAGTCTTGCTTCCCACAAAATATTTCTTCGCCTTTTGATATAAACTATGATGGCTGTAAGTGCAGTCAGAAAAATCACACAGAGTGAGGTTTTTAAAATCACCGGTGGTATATGAGGTCTCGTTTTTGAGTTCTGAGCATCTGTACGTTTATCCGCACCTGACTGTGAACCATAAGCCTTCTCACTGCCATCACCTGATGTACTGTTTGCTGCAGCTTTTGATGTATCATCTTTTGCTGTGTCATCATTTTCTGCATCTGTATTTTTTGTATCTTCATTTGCTGCATCTTCATCCAGTTTATCTTCATCTGCCGCAGTATCATTCATATGCTCACTATCATTATAAGCAGCACCGGTGTTTGTTTTCTTTCCGTTGACACCAATATAGTCAAACGGATTCTCACCTGTCACATACTCAAAATATCCCGGTGTCATCTCCACCGGAATCCATCCGAAATCATCCAGATATATTTCAACCCAGGCATGCGACTGCGAATCCTTCACCTCACATATATCCTCATCATTTTCACCGGATTTGAAGCTGTCCTCCTTTGCACAGTATCCGCTTACATAGCGGCATGGAACGCCCATCTGTCTGAGTATCATCGTGCCAGCCGATGCAAAATGCACACAAAAGCCCTGTCTGCTATTTGAGAGGAAATTTTCAACTACATCCTTACCGCCTGTGGAAGGAGGATTTTTGCTGTACTTAAAAGCTTTCGATGTCAGAAACTGCTGCACCAACTGTGCTGCCGCAATCCTGTTGGCATCATTTTCTCTTATATAGCCTGTGTACATCATATTGCTTGTGAGCTGTCCTGTCCTAAGAAGCCACTTTGCATCTTCCGCAACAATCCCGTCACCACCCTGCTTTGCAGTATAGTTTTCCATTACATAATTATTGTATGCCGCATAGAAATCATTGTTGACCTCAAGAGGCTGCTCGGGCTCAAGGCTGGACGTTTCCAGACTACCATCGAAAAAGCCGGGACACGCCGACACCTCGATAGTCTTTGTCCCTTTATCCTTTGTGATAAAAAAGTCTTCGTCAAAATCTATATCACCCTTGGCATCTATACTGTATGGGTCTATACAGTACGGTAAATAGGCGTATTTGGTGGAAAGCTTCTCCATCGTGATTGTATACTTTTCGGTGGCCGGATTGGTCTCATCATCATAATAGCCATCGAGCAGCGTGGCTAATCCGATTGCATTCTGCCATGCTGTCATCCTTGAAGCATCGTGATACTCTTTTTCCATTCCTGAAAAATCAGACTTTTTAATCCATCTGCCATTCTCATAGGTATCACCGTAGAAGCTTCTCAGGTAAATATTAGAAGGTACTCCTGCCTTTGCTTCTACCGTCATCACCGTCTTTCCGCTGTAGCTTGGGTAGTGATTACTAACCGTGCCATCCTGTAAATCAATCCCCACGCTGAAGAATGATTTTACGCTGCCCTCCAAATCCTTTTGAAAGGCAAGCATCTGCGGCTTTTTATCGGCAAGTGTATCAGCAAGAGGTTTAAATGAAAATACACATATAAAAAGTATTGCTGACACTGCCGCCATGTATAAAAACGCCGCCGCTATCCTTAAAGCCTCATTGCCCTGTGCACTGCCATTTGCATCATATCCTGCCACTGTGCGTGCGTTGCCATCTGCGATAAGACACCAGAGTGTACACAGCGTGAGCATAACAACCTCGCTGACACTTGGGCTTTTGCCTATGCACAGCTGTACCGCAAGCATAAGCGTTGGAAATAATGTGAGCATGCGTCTTCTTTTAATTTGAACCGCCAGTGTCACCAGCAAAAGCATAACTATAAACGATACAAAGCCAACAAATGCCCCCGCAAAGGCTTTATCGCCCTTTGGACAGACAAATGAAGTGCCATAGTACACATTTATTATCTCAAGATACCTGCCCTTTACATACAAAAAGCCGTCTTTTATATGCCCTGCAGCCTGCCAGTTTGCAATAAACACTCCAAGCAAAAATACAAGCAACAGCCCCGTATTTATCGCATGGCGCACCCATTTTCTTGTGTCAAGCGATGTAAGCCTGTTTATAAAGCCGCTTATCACCGAAAAAATAAACAGCCACACATACACATAATATGGGCATCTCACATGTGAAACAGTAGTATTCACAACAGACACTGCACACACCGTAAGAAGTACTGCTGCAGCTGCATTGGCAAGCTCAGTAAGCAGGACACCAAGCACTGTAAATGCATTATTATAATCAGGCTTTATCTCATTTGCGTCAGATTTCTGCCATCTGCTTTTCCTAAATGACAATCTCGTTTTTTTCATCCGCTCTGCCAACTATCTCCTCTCCCCTTTTTATCTGAAGTCTTCCGTCCACACTAAGCAGACACACAAGCTTTTCTGCCCGGTACTTTTCCTCATACAAAAAAAGTGCATCATTTTTTGTATCCGGCTTTATTTTAAGAAAACTGTTCAAAAATATGTAAAAGCCCTCCTCGTCATCCACTCTGGCTCTCACAATGTCGTTTATGGCGGTATCATACCATGCCACATAATGAGAGCATTTTTGATCCATAAGTGAAAAGGAAAGTGAGACAAGAAGCTTCATAAAGGCATCCGCCTGTCTGCCCTTCTTTATCCCCCTTAAATCTGCTACTATGGCCACCGCACATGCCTTTGGCAGGCTGTTCTCCTTTACCATCAGCTCATCAGTCCTTGCAGAAAGCTTCCAGTGCACACTCTGCAGCCTGTCACCGTTTTGAAACTCTCTGACATCAAACACCTCCGACGGATCATATCCGGGTCTTATATCATCATAGATATCAGAATCCCCAAAGAAATTTCTTACTCTGTCCGTTATCCTCACAGGAATCTCATCAATCTGCGGCATCACCTCAACATTTGCATATTTTTTAACTCTTTTCGTGACATAAAAAAGCCTCGAAAAATCATATAGCTTTATCCTTACAAGCTCAAATTCATAATTGCCGCATAGGTTCACGCTGTACAAAAAATCACTGCCTCCTGACAGCCATTTTGTACTTTTTTCGCCGGATAAATTATTTTTCACCGTTACATGGTATTTTACACCATCAAAGCCTGCCTCCTTCAGCCGGCAGGAAAGACTCACCCTGATGCTCTCGCCCTGTGTGGCGATAGCTATCGGAATGTTTATAGCTGCCACCGCCCGGTGCGCCTTTACAAGCAATGCTATAAATGTCAGCACCATAAACACACACATAAAGCAGCCAAGCAATGCCAGCGCAGCATTACCGTATATCATCGACATATAAAAAACTATTGCCGCAGTAATTATTCCTATCAAAAAACTAATCACGATTACCTGCCTTTTTCACATAAGTTGTCGGCTGTTTAACAGCCTTTAGTATCTCATCTATCACTGAAAGCTCTGATACATGTGATACTCTCGCCTTGGTATTTAGCACGATTCTGTGCTTTGTCACATCCGCAAATACAGAAACCACATCAGATGGTATGACATAGCTTCGCCCACTCAGATACGCATATGCCTTTGCCATCCTAACACACGCAATCGTACCTCTCGGACTCACTCCCAGCTCAATATAAGGACTTGTCCTTGTCGCATCGACCAGATCCACAATGTACGAGTAAATACTGTCATGTATAAACACCTGCTCAACCTCTCCCTGCATCTCAACAAGTCCCTGTGCATTCATAACAGGCTTTATCGTATACTCATCAGCCTTCACACTTTTGCCCTTTGCGATATCCACCTCAGCCTCATGTGAAGGATATCCCATGCTCATACATATCATAAACCTGTCAAGCTGTGACTCCGGCAACAGCTGTGTACCGGCGCTGCCCTTTGGATTTTGAGTGGCCATCACTATAAACGGCTCCGGGACCTTCCTGCTTATTCCATCCACAGTGACATTTCCCTCCTCCATAACCTCCAAGAGCGCAGACTGTGTTTTGGGACTTGTTCTGTTAATCTCATCTGCCAGAAACAGATTACACATCACGGCACCCTCGCGGTACACAAACTCTCCGGTCTGCTTCTGATACATCGAAAAGCCAAGTATATCCGCAGGCAGCACATCCGGAGTGAACTGTACCCTGTGATTCACAAGAGCCATCGCCCTTGAAAAAGCTACTGCAAGCGTAGTCTTTCCCACTCCCGGCACATCCTCAAGCAGTATATGTCCACCTGCCAAAAAGGCAGCAAATGCCTTGATGATACAATCATCCTTGCCCTTTACTGCCTTCTTTACTTCGTCTATCACTAACTGTGCATTATTCATTTGTCTTATCCCCCGGTTAATCATTTTAAACTGCCGATGATCATCTTCATCATCTTATCCATAAACAGCTATATTTATTTTACATATTTAGTATCAATATTTCAACTTTTATCCCTTAAATTAAACAATTCTTAAAATTAATCACCTCTGCCGCTACACTGTTCCGGTGATGACAAGTGTGCTCTCACCCGGTGTGACAACCCACGCTCCGGTTGTGCTATCCTGTGTGTAGGTTGCCGCCGGAACAGTGATTGCACCTGCAGTGCTCGAAAATGTGCCTGTCGCCTCATTGTAAGTGTAATCTGTAGCTGCAGTCCAGGCTGTGCCGTTTAATGCGGCTGTAAGATTGTTCAAAACCGGAGCAAATGTGTCTGTTATAACCACGCCTGTGGTATTGGTTGCCGCAACGCTTCCGTAGTTTTGAATCCTGAAGGTATAGGTCAGTGTACCGTTTTCCGTCACAGGAACAGGGCTTACTGACTTAGTAATTGCAAGATTTGGTGCAGCCTCGGCATTTACTGTCTCTGCTGCTGTGACCGGAGTTATTCCGGTACCGCTGACTGTAGCAGTGTTTGTGACAGATGCCTCTGTGCCAAGAGGAGCATACTCATTTAACGCTGCCTCATAGATGACAGTTGCATTGCCACCTGCAGGGACATTTATGCCTGTTATGCTAAGAGGCGGTCCCTGGGTTACTGCAGGCGCTGCCTGGAGTGTGCCGTTTGTATAGTATTTTACGGTGTTATTCACATAGGTTAATGGTACAAGAGTGTTGGTGTTAAAGGTATAAGCACCTAGATTGTCAGAAAGTGTCAGACCGTTTATCGCGGTATTTCCGGAGTTTACGATGCTCACCACATAGGTTATTGTATCGTTTTGATTGTAGGTGTTTTTGACTGCTGTTTTCGTAGCAGAAAGCACCTCCAGTATTTCTCCGACTGCTATATTTGAATTGGCTACATTGTTGCCATAACGAAGCTGTGCCTGATTAGTAAATCGTGCCATATATTTTCCATCCTTTCATATATTCAGGTATGGTTTAATATATGACACAAATCTACAAATGCCACAGATTATTTACTGTCCTGTTTATTTTTCTCCACATCAGCCTTTTTGATAAGCTCAAGAAGCTTTTCAAGCTCCTCCTCATCCACGCCGGTGTAGCCTGAAAGCTCACTAAGGCTCGGCTCAAACCCCTTATCGGATTTTAGTTTCTCCACTGCACGGTTTACCAATGAAACCTTTCCTACCACAGTATTCTCGCTCTCATCCTCACCGGTCTGCTCCCTGATACACTCTTTCATAGACTCCTCTATGGCATCCAGAAGCTCTTTTTCCACATCTATCTCATCCCCGCAGCCGCAGAGCTCAGTAAGGCACATGAAAAGTCCCATGTTTCCCTCCTGTACTACGTCCTCAAAGCCCTCTGATGTAACGGCAAGCTTCTTTGCCATGGCAAGCACACTTTTGAGCCAGAAATTTGATATAGTGTGTATCACACTCTCATCACCTGCGAGCAGCTTTTTGTACATATCGTCCTGCTCGGCCTTTGTGTAATCAGGTATCTCTTCAAGCTCCTCAAGATACATCCTAAACATAGGTGAATCCGGGATAAGGCTGTCCTCGTCTATATCAGGCTCAGCTTCATTATCCTGCTTGGCCTTATTATTCTTTCCACCTGCTATGGCATCCATCGAATCTCCTTCTGAGTATATTACATTGTTTGATGCAGCATTTTCAGACGATTCGTCCCCATGTAATTCGTCCTCATGTGATTCATCCTCATAATAGCCTGCACTCTCATTCTCCTGCTCATGTGGTGTGATGAGAAATTCAAATACCATATCCTCCTGCGCCTTATTAAGCTCCATATCCTTAAAATAAGACATGATTTCATCTCTGCCTATCGGCTCCGCTGATGTCCTGATAATCTCGGCCACGCTCTGCACTGTCTCTATAAAGGTATTCTGATCTAACATATTTTACACTCTCCTGTCTGATTTTCAAAAAATACATAACTATATCAATCCCTGGATAAAAATAAACAAAATTAAAAGCGGCAGTATGAACTGAAAATACGGTTTAAGCTTCCTTGAAATCTTAAGTCCTGCTCCTGTATTTGCCTCATCTATATACTTATCAAAGCCCCAGCCCCACTTTGTCACGCAAAAAAGCAGATAGACAATGGAGCCAATCGGAAGAAGCAGATTGCTTACCATAAAGTCCTCGCTGTCAAGCACATCCCTGCCTCCTATGAGGTGCAGATTGCTCCACACATTGTATCCAAGTACACACGGCATACTTGCAATAAGTATTATCACACCATTTATTAGCGCAGCCTTGTTTCTGGACCAGCCAAACATATCAATGGCAAATGACATGATATTCTCAAATACTGCGATAACGGTTGAAAAGCTTGCAAAGGTCATAAACATGAAGAAAAGGCACCCCCATATACGGCCTCCCTGCATATTTACAAATACATTTGGCAAAGTGATAAAGATAAGGCTCGGACCTGCGCCTACCTCCACCCCATAGCTAAAGCAAGCCGGGAAAATGATAAGACCTGACATGATAGCAACAAATGTATCAAGAGCACATATTTTGGCACCCTCACCTGTAAGAGTATGTTCCTTTCCCATATAGCTGCCGAATATCTCCATCGCAGCTACCCCCAGACTCAGCGTAAAAAACGCCTGATTCATGGCTGCTGTTATGACATTCTTTATTCCAATCTCAGAAACCGCATCCAGATTTGGAACAAGATAAAATTTCACTCCTTCCAATGCCCCTGAAAGCGTGATACTGTGCACTGCAAGGACTATAATAAGTAAAAGCAGAGCACTCATCATAAATTTACTGATTTTCTCAAGTCCATTCTGCAGACCACGGCTGCACACCAAAAAGCCAAGTACTACCGTAACTATCATCCAAAAAGCCATCTGCTTTGGATCTGCAAGGAGGCTTCCAAATGCAGCTGCCGCATCATCTGCATTCATGCCTGATGTAAAATCTCCCTTTAGGAATTTAAAGAAATACGCAACCATCCAGCCTGAGACTGTTGTGTAATACATCATGAGCATGTAGCAGCCAAGCATGGCTATCCATCCGTGAATATGCCATTTACTGCCCTCTTTCTCAAGAGCCTTGTAGCTCATCACAGCACTTTTTCTGCTGGCCCGGCCTACAGCAAGCTCCATCGTAAGCACCGGAAGTCCCATGCATACCAGAAATATAAGGTAAAACAGTACAAAAATACCGCCACCGTTTTGACCTGTCACATACGGAAAACGCCATACATTGCCTATGCCTATAGCGCATCCTGCACTTACCAGTATAAATCCCAGACGTGATTTAAATGATTCTCTTTTCATATTTATATATCTCCTATTGTTATTGCGTTACGTTATCACCCTGCTGTGAGCATTGACTATTGCTTTGTGCTTTATTACTCTCCTCAAAGACTCGCAGCTCCTTTATTGCCTGTCCACCCATCAGATAGAGAATACCTGTATTGAATATAGTCATAAGGCCGATTCCTACATCTCCGAGATCCCAGACAAATGTGTATGCCGCGATACCTCCTACAAACAGCATAACAAGAGCCAGCACCTTGTACATGGTCTGTGAAATCCAGTTATCCCCAAACAGGTACGCAACATTACTCCTTGCATAAAAAAGTATACCAAGGAAGGTGGAAAAGCTGAATAAAAACAATGTGACTGCTATAAAAATAACTCCAAAATCTCCAAGATGATACCTCATAGCTGACTGTAATAAATCCATGCCCTCTTTCCCTGCCACTATATTCTCCGGTGCAGTGAGCATGATCATTGCCGTACAGCTGCAAATCACTATCGTATCTATAAATACACCGAGCGCCTGCGTCAGTCCTGCCTTTACAGGAGTATCGCACTCTGCCGCCGCTGCAGCGCATGGAGCTGAGCCTGAGCCTGCCTCATTTGAAAAAAGACCTCTCTTTACACCGTTCATGAGCACCGCTCCAAAGCCTCCCGCAGCCACCTGCCTGATACCGAAGGCTTCCTCGAATATCCTTGAAAAAACCGATGGCATCATGCCTATATTTTTAATTATGATAAAAATGGTTATGACAAAATAGCACACCGCCATGATAGGAACAACTATGTCAAGCACCTTTACCGTAGCATTTTTCCTAAGCACTATTACAGCAGCCACTGCCACCAGGATTATTGTAGTATAAATAGGTGGTACACCAAATGCATTTTCAAAGGATGATGTGACAGAATTGCTTATAACCTGACTTATGCCACACCAGCAGATTAGTCCGGATATAGCAAACAAAACAGCTATAATAACATGTTTTTTCTTTTTGCCTGATTTATCCTCAAAGTAATGGTGTATGTAATACGCCGGACCTCCACGATAGCCTGAGTACAGTGGATCCGGCTCCTTGTGAAGCTGTGCCAGTGTAGCCTCCACAAAAGCCGTGGATGAACCTATAATGGCTGTTATCCACATCCAGAAAACCGCACCTGCGCCTCCCACTGATATGGCAGCCACAACACCAACCAGATTACCCATGCCCACTCTCGTCGCCGTAGAGACAATGAGTGTCTGGAACGTGGACAGGCTGTCCTTATTTTCCTTTTTACCTGTCAGCGCCTTTATCATGTCCGGAAACATTCTGATTGGTAAAAGTCTTGTCCTTACAGTGAAATAAATTCCTGTCGGAATCAAAAGAATTATGAGCAGGGAGATTCCCACGCTCCCACCGCCGGGCAGTGGAATGTGTATCAGATCTCCCCACAAAAAAGAATAAACTTTTTCAATAAGTGCTACTATCATAGTAAATATCGTCCCCTTAGTTTTTATTGCTTCAACGCATTAAAGATGAAGCCAGTATTACTATGATACAATATGAGCAGGAAACTTTCAATATATTCTGTTTTTTTGTTCTGTTTTTTCTTTCACAAACAGTAATAAATACACTATAAGTCCCTTGCATATGAGATTATAATTTCTTATAATGATATAGTTGAATATTCAAAAGATATACGCCCGGGGAGATAAATAATGATAAAACTAATAGCAACAGATATAGACGGAACACTTGTAAAGGACGGCTCACTGCTCATAGATCCTGAGTACATGTCTGTCATTGACAGGCTCATAGACAAAGGAATAATATTTGTAGTCTGTTCCGGCAGACAGTTTTCAAGCGAATTTAAGCTGTTTGCTCCGATAAAGCACAAGCTTTTGTATATAACAGACGGAGGAACAGTCGTGCGCACTCCAAAGGAAATCCTAAAAACCTATCCTATGGACGAGGATATATGGAAGGGCATGTGCCGGATGGTCCGCGATGAGCTGCCTGCATGCGATTACTTTGCTGCTACTCCTGATTTCTGCTTTGCAGAGGATGGTGGCAGCCCAATCTTTCACCTGCTTCGTGATTCATACGGCTTTGAGATGCGTGAAGTTGATGACATCACAAGGCTTGACAGAAATGACATCATCAAATTCACTGTCTTTCATCCCGACAAATGCGAAGAGCTGTGTACACCGGTTTTCATTCCGGCATGGAATAAAAAAGCTCACCTGGCAGCCGCCGGCAAGGAATGGGTAGACTGCAACGCAAAGGGTGTCAGCAAATGGACTGCACTCTCATACCTCATAGACAGATTCGACCTGCTTGCGGACGAGGTATGCTGTTTCGGTGACAATCTGAATGATATTGAGATGCTTCAAAATGCCGGTATAAGCTACGCCGTGTCAAATGCCCGCCAGGAAGTTATCTCAGCCGCAAAACACACCTGTGCGCCTTACTGGGAAAACGGAGTACTTAGTGTTTTAAAGTCTTTTTTATAATTTTTTAAATTTTTTTAAAAAAGTACTTGCATTTTTGTAAAACCCTGTGTATAATATCATTTGTCCGTGTGACACAGATATTCACACAGATGTTTGCGCCTCTAGCTCATTTGGTAGAGCACCTGACTCTTAATCAGGGTGTGCAGGGTTCGAGC
>ERZ1026858.1093-NODE-1093-length-14135-cov-87.664062_pt1 | contig 14135 bp, 10 predicted proteins | sample MGYA00380159_ERZ1026858 | MGnify/ENA primary metagenome ERZ1026858 (study PRJEB33269, sample SAMEA4719795) | human gut metagenome | biome: human-associated habitat; feature: organic feature; material: feces | place: Cameroon | collected 2013-10 ...
AACCTCCTCTATGATGCCCTTCTAATCCCGAATCTCTCCCTAGAGGCAAGCATCTCCGGCGGCTGGACCCTAGGCGCAGGCGGCATGCTCGCCTGGTGGAGCAAGGACGCCAAGCATCGTTACTGGCGCATCTACGGCGGCGACCTGGAAATCCGAAAGTATTTCGGAACCCTCTCCAAGTCCAAGCCCCTGCAGGGCCACCACCTCGGCATCTACGGCGATTTCCTCACCTACGATTTCGAGTTCGGAGCCAAGGGCTACCAGAGCAAGGCCACCTATGCCGCAGGCATCAAATACGGCTACTCCCACCCGATAGCCAACCGCCTCAACCTCGACTTCGCCCTGGGAATAGGCTACCTCCATTCCAATTACAAAACCTACGTACCGAGGGATGGATGCTACGTCTACCAGGAAACCAAGAAGCAAAAGTGGCTAGGCCCAACCCAGGCAGAAATCTCCCTGGTATGGCTGCTCGGCAAAGGAAACACCAATAAAAAGAAAGGAGGTAAGAAATGACAAAAGGCTATTATCATAAACAGATGTGGTATCTCTTCCTCAAGCTACTGGCATGCATGGCATTCCTCATCCTCCTGATAGAAATCCTCACCTCGTGCGAGCACAAGGATCTCTGCTACGACTATCCGCATCGCCAGAACGTAGAGGTAACCTTCGACTGGAGCGAAGCCCCCGACGCCAACCCTTCCACCATGAGTCTCTATCTCTATCCGGAAAACGGCGGAGCACCGCAGCGCTATGATTTTGTAGGTCGCAAGGGAGGTTGTATCTCTGTGGCACCTGGCGTCTATGATGCCATCTGTCTGAACAGCGACAAGGAAACTCACCGATTCAAAAATGTTGAGGTTTGCAAAACCTTTGAGGTGACTTCGGCAGAAACGGTCGTTTTGCAAGGCTTTCTGTCAGCAATGAACCAGTCTCCGCCACGAGCTAATGATGCAGAAAATGAGCGTGTGATGCAGGAGCCCGAAATGCTCTGGTGTTGTCATGCTAATCGTGTCATTATAAAGGGTAGTGGTGATAAGACAACTATTACAATGAAGCCAAAGGCTCGTGTCAGCCGTTGCTCGGTAGAAATCAAGAATGTAGAGAATCTCAAAGCGGTGAAGACGATGAGTGCCAGTGTTTCAGGTATGTCTGGTGGATGGTTTGCTGGAATCAGTGAGTTGTCGCAAGAGAAGGTTACTATCCCGTTCAATGTCAGGGTGAATGCAGCCCAATCTACTGTAACCGGCAGTTTCAGTCTCTTTGGACATTGTCCTGTTGAGCCTGTCAAGCATAAGCTGATGGTTTATGCCCAGCTCACCGACAACAGTAACTGGTATTACGAGGAGGATGTTACCGATCAGATTCATGACCCTGAGCAGAAGGACGAAACCCACATCAAGATTGAAATCGACAAGTTACCCTTGCCGAAACCTACTCCTGATCCAGAAGAGGAAGGTGGCGGTCTTCAGCCGAGCGTAAGCAAATGGAATGAGATTTACATAGATATTAAAATGTAGTTATATTCTATCATTAATGAAATAAAAAAACATAGTATTAATTTTTTAAAAGTATTAATTATGAAAAAAGCGTTTTACATGATGGCCGCAGCCGCCATCGCCCTGTCATCTTGCTCTTCTGAGGAGACCACAGATGTTGCAAAGAGCTCTGCAATTTCTTTCCGTACTTCGGTTGGCTTGAACAGCCGTGGTGCTGAGACTACAACTGAAAACCTCGAATCAATGTGGGTTACTGGTTATAACCTTACTGATGATGTGACTTATTTCTCAGGTGTACAATTTGATAAGGAGAAGGTAGCCCCAGGAGCGGTTGCTGGTTTCCTTCCAGAGTCAGCATGGTATTGGCAGGCTGGTAAGAGATATAAGTTTGTTGCCATTTCACCTGCTATAGATAAATGGCATGGAACTCTTGACATCCAAAAGGACAATGTTAGCTTCAAAAATGTCGTTATTCCTGAGAATATTTCTGATCAAAAAGATTTGGTCATTGGTTCTAATACAGCTAAGGCTGATGATCATATGAATGGTACGGCATCTCAATTAACCCTGCAGCATGTTCTTTCTCAGCTTCAGTTTAAGGTTCATAATGGTAACAAGCGAATCACATATCATATTGCAGGTCTCCGTGTTGTACATGCTGCTGATAAGGGAAGTTATTCATTTGATACCTCTAGAAAGGTTGGTAAATGGGATGAAAATGCAACAACTGGTGAGCAAACATATGAATTGAAGTTTACACAGCCAATTATGCTTAATGGTACAGATGGACATACGCATGCATTCCTGACTCCAGAGAATCATGGCGCAATGATTGTCCCTCAGGTAGTTACGCCATGGGATGGTGCTGTGCAAAAAGATGATGTTACATATAATAATGGTACTTATATTGCACTTTTGGTTAATGTACGATATACAAACGGTGCCTACATTTACCCTGCAAAGTCTGAAGGAGAAGAGTATTATGGTTGGGTAGCAGTACCTGTACCAACAGTCAAAGGTTCTGCAACAGCTAATTGGGAGATGGGTAAGAAGTATATCTACACACTCAACTTGTCAGAAGGTTGCGGTAAGGTAGATCCTGTAAAGCCTAACCCTGATGGTGGTGGTGTCGTAACTCCTGGTGATAAGGACCCTCTTCCAGGTGATAATATCTTCGGTAAGCCTATCAAGTTCACTGTAGAGGTTAGTACTTGGGCTGATGGCAGTACTACAGACATTCAGATGTAATTATTATATATCATATTCACAATCGAATTGGAGAATTTCCCCCTCTTATGGAGCCTCGGAATTCTCCAATTCCTTTAACCCCCATTGGCGTAAAACAATAGAAAGAAACCATTATGATGAAGAAAACTTATAAAAGCAGTTTATTGGCACTCAGTGTACTCGCATCCTTTACGTCATGTTCAGAAAGCGAATCACTGCAGCAAGCCAATCTATCAAAAGATAATTAAAAGAAAAATACGATATGAGCAATAAAAATAAACTGATAGGCTTGTCGCTCATAGCTTTGGCGACACTCTGCGCTTGCAACGACGACAATTATGCCGACGGCAAGGGCAACCGACTCGTGACTTTCAGCGTCAATGCGAAAGCAAACGGTGGATGGAGTGACATCAATGGATCAAGAAGCGCATGGATGTCACCTCAGGCACAACAGATGGGTGAACCCGTGGAAATGGAGGGAAAACTCAACGGAAAAACAGTTTATCTCACAAGCGAGGTAACAGAAGGTTTCCCTACCGATAACCCAACCTTCACCCGTGGCACGCAGATAACAAATGCCGATGGCATGAGTTCATTCGGAGTCACAGCATTCCTGGGCAGCCAGAAATATATGGATCATGTAGAAATCAAGAAGTCCGCTGATTCATGGAAGCCGCAAACAGATTATTTTTGGCTCAACGGAAAGTCGCTCGACTTCTATGCCTGGTATCCATACAACTCAGCAGAAGGCACAAACGGCATCCCTGCCGGCATGACATTAAACCAGGAAGATTTCTCTTCCATTTCATATACTGTACCCACAGATGTATCTAAGCAGGAAGACCTGATGTTTGCAGTCAATAAGAATGCGTCAGAACCGAAAGATGGCAAAGCAACATCCTTAGATTTCAAGCATTCGCTTGCTGCCGTAAAGTTCGTGGTAGGCGATTTGCCTACAGGCACCAAGGTAACCTCTGTTGCCTTGAAGGGCGTGAAATATAAAGGTAATTTAGCCGTAACTACTGATAATAACGGTGAGGCTCAGTTAGCCTGGTCGAATTTAGCAAACGATACAGAAAACTTCACTCAGGCAACCGATAAAGAAGTGAAGGAAAATGATACGGATAATGCCATTACAAAAGAGGATCAGACCTTCTTCATGATGCCGCAGACGCTGCCTGATGATGCAATTATAGAGGTGGTTGTGGAAGATGAAAAGGGTTCGGCAGTTACGCTGACAGGTGCCCTGCAAGATGCAACGGCAGCTGAGGGAGCAAAAAACAAATGGGAGGCAGGTAATACATATACATATCGTGTCAATTCGTCTGGCGTACAAGCGGAAGTAACATTCTTCGATGGTATCAAAGGTCTTAATGGACAACCGTACACTTCGCATAATATCAGTGCCAACGGTGATCCGTTCAAATTGACACTGAAGTATCCTAATAATGTTGAAAAGATAACAGCTCGTATCGCTTATGAAACTAAAGAGACATCAGCAGATGGTTCTACTACATACAAGTATGAGGAAATTAAGCAGTATGAGAATCTGATGGATAAGAATGAGCATAGCCTTACTTCTCCTTGTATGAATAATATGGGTGATGAAACGCATGCAAAAGAAAATGCAACTCCATTTGTGGTACAGATCAAGATTAAAGCGAGCGCACCTCTCAGAATGCCGACGGATCCTGATAGACCAGGCGAATATAAATATCATCCGGGATCTGATGACGAAACATGGTTCACCATTTGGCGAGGTACGATGTTTCCGCCTAATTATGTTTTAAAGTATACATATTGCTCTGTTTATGTGAGCAGGAAAAACATGAAGTATAATAGAAATTTAACTGCATCTGTATTTAATATGCGAGCATCTTCTCAACAATATTCTGAGGTTGACGAGAATCACCCGAAGTTCGGAAAAGGTAAGTTCGATTTCAATAATATAACTGGTATATTCAACTATTATACTGATACCTTCCAAGGAGTTTCTTGGGAGATAGCTTGCTGGATGAAAAACAACCAGGCTCCTAGTAACAAAGCTATTTATGGTGAAAAATTCATAAGAAATCATTATTGGAGTTTTGGTTGTAATGGTGGAGATATATATTGGATATTCAATTATCAAATGGTCATCTCTTCGGCGTTAAATTGGTGGGATGTTGAACATAATTATTCGGGAATTGATCAAAATAAAGTTACTTACAGCCAAATGTGCTCAGTATGGGGTTATAATGAGGGCGTGTGCGCCCGAGGATTTGCTGGATACTGGTAGGTCTAAAGATAAGAATTCCGTAGCGCCGGATATGCCCGTCCTCCGTTAGGTGTCCCGGCGGATATGTTATCCGCCGTCAAAAAATGTCCTAACCTCTTTATGCTCTGGGGATTTGCAAATCTCGTGCAAATGAGCGCAATTCAAGCTTGCTTGAAAATTGCCGAGTGCAGCCGAGATTCTCTTTGAGAAATCCCCAACATCCAGGCATTAGCCAGCATATCGATGGGATAGGGGGATTACCGAAAACGAAATATAACATAGCAACGTAATAAATACACATCCCGAGGGCACCAGATTCGCCCTCGGGGTAAGATCGGAAGAAAATTACATGTGTTTGCGCACGCGTATGCTGCGCCTCGGCGGAAGTTATGTCGCCCGCCGGGGCGCCTTTGCCGCAACAATATAATATCGTATAAAAAATATATAGTTTAAATTGTTTCAGCGGGCGTGAGCCCCCTAGAACTTTTACTTTTATTTATGAATCGTCAGCCCGACGCTGTGAAGCGGAGCGCTGTTTTTTATAGCATTATAAATACAATCATGGAATCCGCCGCAAGGCAAAATCCCATGAAAGTATAAGCCCCCAGCCCGCTTGAGAAAGTAGGCTGGGGGCTGTTTTTAATCATTTACTGCTATTTTAGTTATTTTCAAGGTGTATTTACTATAAAAACTTCGAAAATATTTGGAGATATTATTTTTTTGCTTTATATTTGCAGAAGTTTTTTTAAAGTTTAAGATTATGTCAGCAACAGTAGTAAGAATTCCGACATCATTCAGCTTTCCAAGTACTCTGCTTGAAGAACTGAAGGAAAAGGCTAAGGCAAGCAACCGTAGCCTTAATAATTATGTAGAGAGTCTTCTCATTAGCATTCTCCATCCTTCAGAAACTGTAGATAATACAATTTCTGCAGAACTACAGAATAAAATTGATAAGGCCATGAAGGAATACGAAAATGGAGAAACTCTTCATTTTGAGAATATTTCAGAAATGAATCAATGGCTTGATGCTTTATGATATACAAAATTGATTATTCTAAGGATGCAATAAAAGTTATCAAGAAATGGAAAAAATCAAATAAGCCCCTTTTTGATAAATTAAGAAAAGTACTGAATAGTATTGCAGAGACACCTCGTGAAGGCATAGGTCATCCCGAGGCGATGAAAGGTGGTAATGATATTACCTATTCACGGCATATTACCGCACAAGATCGTATTGTCTATAATATCTTTGATGACATCATAACAGTTGTTGTTATTGACGTAGAAGGACATTATAATGATAAATGAAGTATTATTATTTAGTCTTAAGGAAAAAAATATTTTCCCTTAAGGCTAAATATTTCTAGCCTTAAGGGAAAATATAAATATGCTATGGTAGAAGCTTCGAGGGGGCTAACTAGTCCTTCAGATGCTTCAGCCTTCTCTTTGCCTCCGGATGGCTCGGATAAAGCGTCAGCGCCTTCTTGTAATTGGTGATAGCCGCTTCTTTCATTCCCTCCTTTTCACACTCCTTACCCATGATGACATACTCTGTGGCTAAGCGCTTCAGGAACTTCTCCTGCTTCTTTTTTTCTTCATCCTTCTGCTTGATTACTTCTCTCAACCGCTCGTTCTCTGCCTGCAACTCATTCACCTTGTTCAGTTTCTTGCGGATGAATCGCTTGGCAAGTGGATGCTCTATGTCGTAACGGCTGTGGATGGCTAGGAAGAAATTATCCAGGGCGGCTTGCATGTCACCCCTGTCATACGCCTTTACGGCATCGTGATACTGCCTGTCTGCCTTGCTCTGCGTTAACGCTGTGTTGATGGTATTCTGGTTGTTATACTGGCGGGCAAACTGCTTCACCTCGTTGCGGACGAATATCTCGCTCTGGCGGATAGGCTCCTGCAAACTGATTCCCTCCAGACTGGTGCATCTCGACAAAGCCACGTAGGTCTGACCACCCGCAAAGACGCCACCCGTGAAATCAATCTTCACCTGGTTGAAAGTCAAGCCCTGACTCTTGTGAACGGTAATCGCCCAGGCAAGTCGGATAGGGTATTGCTCGTATCTGCCAATCTCCTCCTCCTCAATCTTCTTCTCCACCTCGTTGAAATGATAGCGCATGTTGCTCCAGGCGGCAGGCTCCACCATCACGTCCAGTCCATTTTCCGTGCGTACATATATCTTGGCATCATCTTCATCATCAAAACCGATGATGGTGCCCAGCGTGCCGTTTACCCACTGGTGCTCGATGTCGTTCTTGATGAAGATAATCTGTGCCCCCGTCTTCAGATAGAGTTCGATAGGGGTAGGCAGACTGCTTTCGGGGAACTCGCCCTGGATGTTGCCACGGAAGAGCGTTGGTTCGCCCGGCAGGAGCTTGAGCTGGTTCTCATTGATGTAATCCACGGTGTCGCGACGGGTAGAGAGGGTGATGGCAAGTTTGGAATCACTCTCGTCGAGTTGGGCACCCACCCGCTGGTTGAGCAGCTGCAGGTCTTTCATCTGTGCCTGACTGGTGCGGATATGGTCGAGGATATTGATGAATACGGGGTCGCTCTGGCGATACACCTTTTTGAGTTCGATGCTCACGAGCTGGAACTGCTGGAAAATCTTGGCATCGAAGAAGAAGCTGCTGCGATAGAAAGGATTCAGCAGTCTGCGGTCGTCCTCCCTTACCACAGGCTCTAGCTGGTAGATGTCACCCACAAGCAAGAGTTGCTTACCTCCGAACGGTTCCCTCATGTTTCGGCAATACACACGCAGCACCTTATCGATGAAATCGATGATGTCGGCACGCACCATACTGATCTCATCGATGATGATGAGTTCCACCTCACGGATAATCTTGATTTTCTCAGAATTATACTTCAGCGTATTCCGGATATTGCGTACGGAATACATGCTGTCGTTGGGCAGCAGCGGATGGAAGGGTAACTTGAAGAAACTGTGCAGGGTACTGCCACCGGCATTGATGGCAGCGATGCCCGTAGGCGCCAAGACGATGTGTTTCTTCTTGGTATTGGCTGCGATGTATCGCAGAAAAGTGGATTTACCCGTCCCCGCCTTTCCGGTGAGGAAAAGCGAACGACGGGTAAACTGTATGATTTGGAGTGCGTTCTGCAACTCCGCATTGTCGAGATCAATCATGTTAAAATATTAGAGATCATCGAAGTTGATAGGCTGCTCTGTTGGCTTAGCCTTCTTCTTCTCTTTCTTTTCTTCTGTTGTTCCGGAACTTGGGGTAGAGGATGCTCCCTCGGTCTTGTTCACTGGAACTTCCTTGATAACAGGGTTGCCATTCTCATCGAGGATGATTTCCTCGTTGAAGGCGGTGCTGTCTACACGAGTGGTATCTACCTTAGGTTTTGGCGCATAGCTTGCGCAGATATACATATCTCGTGTGATGTCGGCATCCTGCGGCTTGTCAAACTTGGCGTGGTACTCCTTGAAGGCTGGGTCGCCAAATACAGATTGCAGGAAGTAACCGCATATTGGCAATGCCGTTCTGGCACCCTGTCCCAAGGCTCCGGTGCGGAAGTGCAGACAGCGGTATTCGCCACCTACCCAGGCACCAACCACCAGTTTAGGACTTACACACATGAACCAGGCATCAGAGTGGTTGTTGGTTGTACCCGTCTTTCCACCGAATTCGGTGTCACGGTAGTTGCCCACATAGCCCCAAAGGCTCTGCGATGTACCGCCCGGCTCCTTCATACCGCCCTGCAGCAGCTGCTGCATCAGGAAGGCACTCTTGTAAGGAATCACCTGCTCTTCTGTAGAAGGACCTTCATATACCACCTTTCCGTCGTGGTCCACAATCTTGGTTACCAATACAGGGTCGTGGTGCTTACCATTGTTTGCAATGGTACTGTAGGCACAGGCCATCTCCAGCAGGTTCACATCGCTTGAACCCAAGGCAAGGGCTGGTGTGTCATCCAGCGGACTGTCGATACCCATCTTCTTGGCGGTCTCGATGATGCGCTTGATGCCCATCTCCTGACCCAGACGAACAGCCACGGAGTTGATACTCTTGGCAAAGGCACTCTTCAGCGGGATGCTGTCGCCCGAGAACGAACCGCTGGCATTGGATGGTCTCCAGGTGGTCATCTCGTGCTTCTTCTTGTCATAAACCTCCATAGAGATATATTCATCGCGGCGCTTGTCGCAAGGAGTGAGTCCCTGGTTCATCGCCTCGGTATAGACAAAGAGCTTGAAGGTAGAACCCGGCTGGCGCTCGGCTGTTACCTTGTCATACTTCCAGTGGTCGAAATCGATGTCGCCCACCCATGCCTTTACGGCTCCTGTCTGTGGCTCCATCGCCACGAAAGCACTGTGCATGAAGGTGGTCATATACTTGATACTATCCTCTGAAGTCATGTTGATGGTGATGCTTCCCTTGTCGTAATCGAACACCTTCACTGGGTGAACCCACTCCTTATAATAATAGTTCACGGAGTCTGGATCGTTAGGGAAGCGTGCCAGCAATGCCTTGTAGAAAGGCTGGCGCTCGGCGATGCCCTGGATAAAGTTAGGAATCACCTGGTGGTTCTCGTCCTGCCAAGGTTCCTGACCCAGCCAGTTGCCCTTTCCAGCCTGTGTGCGGCGGATGCTCCAGTGATTATTGAAGTTCTGCTGCACCTGCTTCATCTGCTTGCGGGCAGCCTCCTCGGCATACTTCTGCATGCGGGTATCGATGGTGGTGTATATCTTCAAACCACTGGTGTAGAGGTCGTAACCCTCGTCCTTGCACCAGTCTTTCAGGTAGTTGGCCACAGCCTCACGGAAGTATTTCGCCTGTCCGTCGTAGTTTTCCTCTACCTTGAAGTCGAGCTTGATAGGCTCCGTCTTCAGCTGGTCGTATTCGGCACGGGTCAGGTCGCCATGTGTCACCATATTATATAATACGGTGTTGCGGCGAGCCAGACTGTTTTCCGGATTGGTGCGTGGATTATAATAGGTGGTAGCCTTCAGCATACCCACGAGTATGGCAGCCTGGTCGGTGGTCATCTCCTTTGGCGTGGTATTGAAGTAAGTCTTGGCGGCAGTCTTGATACCGTAAGAGTTACTACCGAAATCCACGGTGTTGGCATACATGGTGATGATTTCCTTCTTGGAGAAAACCGTCTCCAGTTTCACGGCGATGATCCACTCCTTGCTCTTGATGATGAGCAGGCGCAGCACAGGCACCTTGCCGAGCAGACCGGTGGAGTATTGTGAACGGACACGGAACATGTTCTTTGCCAACTGCTGGGTGATGGTAGAGGCACCACGCCCGCTATGATGCAGCAGTGCATCCTTGGCAGCAGCGAACACGCCGATAGGGTCGATACCGATGTGCTTGTAGAAGCGCTCATCCTCGGTATCCACCAGTGCCTTGAAGAAGGCTGGGTTCACATCTTCGTATTCCACAGGAGTACGGTTCTCGTTGAAATACTTACCGATGAGCTTGCCGTCGGCACTGTAAATCAGGGAAGCCTCCGAAGTCTGCGGATTCAGAATACCCGAAAAATAACCCGGTGACTTACCGAAGAGCCACAGGAAGTTGATATCTACTGCACCCAAGTAAAGGATAAAGGCGACGATACAGCTAGCCAAGGCGACAACCGTCTTGGTGTACCAAGCCCTTCCCTGGTACAAACTCTTGTACCAAGTCCAACTGGCGCGAAACTTATGCCATATCCAGGCAAAGATAGTCTTGACTTTATTCATAATCGTTTATCTGTTTTTGTCGGTGCAAAGGTACAATAATAATTTGAAAAACCATCAATCTTTATGTTTTTATTTGTTATAAGGCATCATATCGGGTGCATGAAATGTTTCAGGAACTTTATCAGATGTTACATTTAGACGTTTTCCCCCCTTTTTTAACTTTTTTCACCACAAAAAAACGCAAAAAAGGTTTGCTGGGATAAAAATAATTAGTAACTTTGCGCTCAGTAAAAACAAGCAGTTCATAAGCAATTATACAAAAACTTAATATAAAACATAATAATTATGGTAAGCAACAACATTCCACAAGTAAAGCTCGGCATCATTGCCGTTAGCCGTGACTGTTTCCCAATTGCGCTTTCTACACAGCGCCGTGAGAACATCGTAAAAGAGTACAAAGGTGAGATTTTCAACTGCCAGACTACAGTTGAGAACGAAAAAGATATGCTCAAGGCTGTGAGCGAGGTAAAGGAGCAGGGCTGCAACGCCTTGGTTGTTTTCCTCGGTAACTTTGGTCCAGAGACTCCTGAGACTTTGATTGCAAAGAATTTCGACGGTCCTGTTATGTTCGTAGCTGCCGCTGAGGGCGACGGCGACATGATCAATGGTCGTGGTGATGCATACTGCGGTATGCTCAACTGCTCTTACAACCTCGGCATGCGCCACCTGAAGGGTTACATCCCTGAGTATCCTGTAGGCACAGCTGCAGAAGTAGCCAAGATGATTCAGGACTTCGTACCAGTAGCTCGCGTCATCCTCGGTTTGAAGGGCTTGAAGATTATCACTTTCGGTCCACGTCCACAGGACTTCTTCGCTTGCAACGCTCCAATCAAGGGCTTGTACGAACTGGGTGTAGAGATTGAGGAGAACTCAGAGCTCGACCTCCTCGTAGCTTATAAGGAGCACGCGAACGATCCACGTATCGACGAGGTTTGCGCTGATATGGCCAAGGAGATGGGCGAGGGATGCTACTATCCTGACCTCAGCCGCAGAATGGCACAGTTTGAGTTGACATTGCTCGACTGGGCAGAGGCTCACAAGGGTTCTCGCCAGTATGTAGCATTCGCCGACAAGTGCTGGCCTGCCTTCCCAAGCCAGTTCGGTTTCGAGCCTTGCTATGTTAACAGCCGTCTCGTTAGCCGCGGTATTCCTGTAGCTTGCGAGGTTGATATCTATGGTGCTTTGTCTGAGTACATCGGTATGTGTGCATCTGATGATACAGTAACATTGCTCGACATCAACAACTCTGTTCCTCAGTATATCTATGATGAGGACATCAAGGGTAAGTACGATTACAAGTTGACTGATACCTTCATGGGCTTCCACTGCGGTAACACTCCACAGTGCAAGATGTGCTCTAGCCGTAAGATCAAGTATCAGTTGATTCAGAACCGCTTGTTGGAGAATGGTGGTACACCAGACTTCACCCGTGGTACTTTGGAGGGTGACATCGCTGCATCAGATATCACATTCTATCGTCTGCAGTGCGATTCAGAGGGTAACCTCCGTTCTTATATCGCAGAGGGTGAGGTTCTTGATGTTCCTACCCGTTCATTCGGTGGTATCGGTATCTTCGCCATCAACGAGATGGGCCGCTTCTATCGCCACGTCTTGGTTCAGAAGGGCTATCCACACCACGGTGCAGTAGCTTTCTCTCACGTAGGCAAGACCCTGTTCGAGGTATTCAAGTATCTTGGCATCAAGGACATCGCTTACAACCAGCCAGCTAGCCTGCCTTATCCAACCGAGAATCCTTGGAAGTAAGATAAAAATTAAATGAAGGCGATTGCTTTTCCGCAAAGGGGATAGCAATCGCCTTTTTGTTTCTAAGAACCCCGCCACTAAAAGAAACGGCAATTTTGAACATTTTGTGATATTTTGTGAATAGTGATTATTTGCAGAAAATCAGTACCTTTGCACCAGAATTAAATTGTATTTTATATCATAAGAAACATATTAAAAATGAACAAGAAAAAGATATTATGTTTTTGTCTGGCTCTCGGGGCTTTTTCTGCTATGATGGCGCAGAAAACTCTGTCGCTGAGCCAGTGCCTGCAGATGGCAGTGGAGAATAACCTGTCGCTGCAGAAAAGCAGGAACGAGATTGCAAAGGGAAAGTATTCCATCAGCGAGAACCAGGCTAAGCTGCTGCCGCAGATCAACGCCGTGGCACAGTTGAACGATAACTTCACCCTTCCCGTTTCCGTGACGGATGGTTCTGCCTACGGCAAACCTTACAATGTAACCAAGACCCTGCAGTATAATGCTTCGGCAGGCTTGCAGCTCCAGATGCCGCTTTACAACCAGATGGTGAATACTGCCATCGACATTGCCAAGATAGCAGACCATCTCAACCAGCTCTCTTACGAGAAGGCGCGCGAAGACCTCATCGTGCAGACTGCCAAGATGTATTACATGGCGCAGAATACGGCAGAGCAGATCCGACTGGTGGACGACAACATCAAGCGCCTGGAAGAACTCTATGGCATCACCCAGGCTTTCTACGATAATCAGATGAGTCTTGAGGTAGATGTGAAGCGTGTGAAACTCAACATCGAGAATCTCACCGTGCAGCGCGACAATGCCATTGCCATGCTCGATCAGCAATATACCATGCTCAAGTATGTGATAGATTATCCTGCGTATAAGCAAATCAAGGTAAGTGAAGTGAATCCCGGAGAGATAGAAACGGTGAATGCCAACGGATTGAGCACTCATCTCTACGAACTCCAGCTCCTGGAGAAGAGAAAGGAACTTGCCCAGAAGCAGACCAAGCTTGCCAAGGATGGCTATTTGCCTTCTGTGAATCTTACCGGAAGTCTGATGTATTCAGCCTTTACTGATAAGATAGAGCATTGGATTCATTCGGGCGAGTCAAACCATTGGTATGGTTCCAATGGCATCGGCATCCAGCTGAGAGTGCCAGTCTTCGATGGCTTCGAGAAGCGTTCCAAGATAAGACGTGCCAAGATGGAGGAGGAGAATGCCCGCATCGGATACGAGGATGCGCTGAAGGGCATGCAGGCAAACTATATGAACGCCGTGAGCGAGGTGAACAACAGTCAGCGCAACTACAAGAAGCAGTTTGACAACTATACCCTGGCGCAGGATGTATATAGTGTAACAGCCGACCAGTATAAAGAAGGTGTAGGAACGATGACCGCCGTTCTTCAGGATGAGATGCGCATGAGCGAAGCCATGAACAATTATCTCACCGCCTATTATAAATATAAGGTGGCGAATCTCTCGCTCCTGAAACTCACCGGACAGTTGGATCAGGTAAAATAGCAAAGGAATCATCAAATAATAATCAATCAGAATATAACAATGGAACAGAACGAAAACAACAAGATAGAAACTGCTCGTGAGGAAAATGCTGCAGCAACTCAGACTTCTCACGAGGAAATGCAGAAGAAATTGAAGAAGCAGCGCATCC
>ERZ1026858.1096-NODE-1096-length-14127-cov-72.590534_pt1 | contig 14127 bp, 4 predicted proteins | sample MGYA00380159_ERZ1026858 | MGnify/ENA primary metagenome ERZ1026858 (study PRJEB33269, sample SAMEA4719795) | human gut metagenome | biome: human-associated habitat; feature: organic feature; material: feces | place: Cameroon | collected 2013-10 ...
GAGGGCTGCTTCGAGACTGTTGAAAGGAGTAAGGAAGGAGCGGCCATAATACTTTGCCTTCTCTTCTTCTGTTACAATCTCACCACCTGTTTGAGAAACGAACAGTCGCTTTAGAAGCTTGTTTTCATCAAACGTCGGCAGGTCAGATGTGTATGCTCCGGCTGTCTGTTGCTTGGTCATGTTTCTTTCCTTACCGGTAATGTCGTAGCTGCTGATACCATAATTCTTCCATGCAGTTACGTATTCTTTCTCAACTCCGTTGCCAATCAATGGAGAATAGGCACGAGGCTTGAAGATCTTGTTGTCGTTGAAGTAATTGTCCAGGTCGCTGGTCATCTCCGTGTTCATTTTGTTGGCTGGCAATGCCATCTTCTCTACGAAACAATAGTTGTATGGGTAGAATTCTTCCGTATATGCCCCCTGACCCTGTGCTTGCAGATAGTCTAATGCCTTATAGTTCACATCACCGCTGATGTTGTTGTCGGTCTGTGCCGTATTTCCCCATATCACGGAGTTAACGCCAATCAGGGAGTTTTCCTCCTGGTAGATTCCGCCACCAATGGTTGCCTCGTTTTTGGCGATGGTGCATGAGATGACGTAGGCATGGTAGTTCTTGATGTCTTCATTCTTGTCGTTGGAACGGAGTGCATAGATGGCACCACCTTTCTGTGCCTTGTTTCTTACGATGACACTACCGCTTACGATGCTACCCTTCAGCAGCATGAGAGCACCGCCCTGGGTCGCCTGACAGTCGGAAATTTCACAGTTGCGGACATGTGCCATTCTTGGCACAATGGCTGCACCACCCATACTCTTGAAGCCCGACTTGTCGCTTGCATTACCGTCAATCAGGCGACAGCCATCTATGATGGTATTGTCTGTCAAGGCAGAGGTATTGTAGTTGTCATAGTCGCCCGTAGGCCATTTCCCGAAGCACACGGTGTGGTAGCCGTTCACCTCCTGGTTAACGGCAGAACCTTCTTTTACTTCGGTCTTCGCACTTAATACCGTCTGGTATAAGCTGATACAGTCGCGCTTGTCATTATCCCAATTGGCGGTACCTTCTTTCAGGTTTCCTCCTTCCTGGTCACCCTCATAGTAGCCACCCATCAGGCATACTCCGTTAGGAATCAGGAAGGTGTAGCTCTGCGGGTCGCTAGGGTCTGCCAGCGTATTGGCATGATAAACAAATCGATTTCCTGTATCATCACCCTGATAGCCTGCCACTTTTACATACACCTGATGCTTTTGGCTATTATCTGTGATGCCCTGGTTCGCTGTTTTAAATTTCTCTCCTGCAGCAGTCAGCACACTTTGCAACTTGTCTGCGCAGGCAGCGTTTTCCGGACTGTCTCCACTACGGTTTCCCCATCCGTTTTGGGTTACATAATAAATGTAATCTACAATACCTGCGCTGTTTGTCTTTTCCTGTGGTGCGATATTGCCAGTATTGTCAGCCTCGTATGCTCCGATATCAATGGCGCAATCCTTGATTCGGTTGGTATAGTCCATGTCGGTTTCAGGCAGGATGATTCCTTTTCCTACATTTGTGGTTCCACCATTCAGACACTTGTTTCCCGTCAAACCACCCGCCTCGTACAGACGGAAGTTGTTCTTCAGTCGGGCATTGCGGAAGCGGAAATTTCCGTTATGTCCACTTTCGTAGGTCTGGTCCTCAAATGGAAAAGCCAGATCTGTGCCAGTGAAATTTCCATCGCTTTCCTGGAATTTGCTGCTCAGGTCACTACTGTTCATGTAGCAGTTGTGGGATGGATTCATCTTGCCCGATGCTGCAGAGTTTACCTGATCTGTGATGCTTTTGCCGTTGTTGTAATTATCATAGATGATACAGTTGTAGAGCGAGAGTTGTGATTCAACTCCGGTTTTGCTGTCCTGCCAGTGATAGATGCCGGTTCCGTTTGTCGCCATATTGTAGGCGATGGTATTGTTGTAGAACTTGGCACTCTCCAGGAAGATACCTCCGCCACGGCTAGTTCCGTAATAGCAGCGGTTGTTTGCCACCACAAGGTTGTAGCCGGTGCCTTGAATCATATAGGCTCCGCCTCCATAACTTTCATCGCTGCTGGCAAAACTCAGGTTTCTCAGCAGATAACTGTTCGAAATCTTACTGTTTTCACCATCCATATACAAACCGCCACCACGCACACGACTGCCATGGTTGAAGTTGTTGACGATGATAAGATTTTCCAGTTCTACTCCTCGGAATACGCGCACACCGGCTCCTCCGTCACGGTTAGCACCAGGATAGTTGATGATGTAACCGTGGCGTACAGAGAAGCCATCCCATTTGGCGTACTTGTAATCTACGTAGTTTTTATCGTCTTTTAAATTTCCGTTATAGCGTACGGCATTACCGTCGGTACGTGAGGTGTTACCATTACCCGATGGCGACCAGGTAGGAAGGCAGACGTCTGGCTGATACAGTACATAGTGGCGTTCTGTATTTCCACGGTTCATCAACGTCTTGGTATAGCCATATTTAGAGCCATCTTCAGGTTTGTCCTCCTGATACCACATTTCCTTGCTGCTGTCTGTGAAATAAACTGGCGATTCCTTTCTGATCTGGAGAATGGTCTCATACTTGGTCTTGTCTAGATTCTCGTATTCCTTACGTGCTGGCACGTATTGTGACAGCAGCGGATGGCGGTCATCTTCTCCAGGATAGCCTTCGTATGGGAAACCGCCTATAACCTCCACCTTGTCTCTGACCACAAAGCCTTTGTAGTCTGTATAGATGCCTGCACCTACCCAAACTACTACCCGGTCTTTCTTGTCTGTGATGTCCTTGTTCAACTCTGCTGCTCTTTCCACAGCATATTGCAAACCGCTGATGTAACGCTCGTCTCTGTTGTTGGCAATCTTGTTATAGGTACCCCAGCCAGAGAGATACTGCTTGTTCTGGTTACCTGAACTTTCCCAGAATTTACCATAAGAATCTGTTTCTGAACGATACTTGCCTTTAGCTTGACTATAATCCGTATTGTCAATAGTGGTGCTAAGCAGCGTATTGTCATTCTGCTTTACATAGAATTCATTACCTTTTCTATTCTTTGTGTTGTCACACATAGCGTTACCGATGATAGCCTTGTCCCAGCTGCTTCCGTCATATTCGGTATTTGATTCATTCAGAAGATTGAAGTCCGGGTTGCCGTCCTGGTCATCATTGTTGGCATCGCTGCTGCTTTCATAATTCTTGTTGTATGAACGCACGTAGATAATCTTTCCTGCTTTTGGCAGGAGAGCTTCGTATGCACCCAGGTCAGGAGCTCCACCAAGGTTGCGGTCTTCGCCGGTGATGTCCTTGGCTGTTGCGTTGCTGGCTTGAGCGTTGTTGATGATTCTACCTGCTTCTGCTGAACTGGTCAATGGTCGGAAGGATGAATAGCCTCCGTAATATACGTTGCCGCTCATCCGGGCACCCACTTCATTGGTTGGGTTCATAAAGTTGAGGGCTCCTTCTTTGCCAAGCGTGTTGAAATTCTCTTCCAGGCTGTTGTTGCATTCCGAACCTTCCCATGCACCGTTGATGTACAGTTTATTTCCTACAGCATACGAGGTTGCCTTTACAAGGTCGTAATCTGGCGCCACTCCCTCATTGTTGATGATGCTCACGTGGTTGAGCGTGAGAGAGTTGTTGCTTCCTGGACTCTTGTTCAGATAGATGATGGAAGGCAGTCCTGATGGACTTGCATTGAGCGGATCCTTACTTGTGTTGTTGTTGATGACGCAGTTTTCCAACTCCAATTTTACATTCACGGCATCCGGCATGGTTGCGATAGCACCGCCATCTGTAGCTGTGTTGTTCTCAAAGATGCAATTCTTCAGCTTCACGGTGGTTGCCTGGCTGCTCTGGTCCATGCTACCTATCAGTACACCGCCACCATAAGGCATGTAGGCTGTACCGGCAGCGTAGGCATGGGTAAAGGCATAGCCGTCGATGGTGATGTTGGCACCTGCTTCGACGCGGACCAGATGGTAGAGACCTTCGTTGAGTTCTGAACCGTTCAGGTTTCCGTTCAGTTCGGTGCGGTATTTGATAGGGTCGCGGTCTTCATCTTTCGGATTCGGATTTTCCGAATACTCCGGATAACCGCCATACACGGTAACAGGAAGTACGCAAGGTTGAATGCTGAAGGTGCATGACCTGGCGTCAGTTTCCTCGAACGTGTAAGCTATCTTTGGTTCGAAGATACCTTCACGAGTGCAGATTTCAAACTCGTAGCCGCTGTTCTTGCTGATAGTGAAATCCTCTGGTGTAGTGTTGCCGGCAGTAACTACCTTTACCGTGTCTCCATCCTTGATGTCGGCAAGATAACCGAGTATTTCATCTGCAGATGATGAGGTATAGCTCTTTTCCCACGACTCTCCTGTGCCGTCCACCAGTTCCCGTGAACGGTCGAAGTAGATGCGCAGGCGTTTCTGGGTATCATTCTTTTCAAATACAAGATCATGGTTTTCTGCCATATAGGCTCCTGCTGACGGAACTGAACTGATAGCCTTTCCGTTCAGGTCTATTTTTGGCTGATACAGGTAGGAAGATGGCAGGAGGGCATAGCTGATGCCCACGTTGCGCAGACGGGTACCTTTCACGGTTTCCCAGTAATAGTTCACCGTCTTCATGTCTGTAAGCACGCCACGTTTCTCGTTGAAGGCTTCCACCGTGTTGTAAGGTGCTTCTGTACCCATCACGAATCCCTTGCCTGAGTAATACGTGTTGATGGAGAGGGTTCCGCTCTGATAGGTGTTGGTCCATTTGGCTGCATTTACATCCGAGATGGCGTTGTTGTAGAACTGTACGGTCTTTTCTGATGGCTTGGCTGCATAAATCTGTGCCATGGATGCAGAGTTGCTGGTGCCAGACTTGTGCCGGAGCAGCGAGTTGTTCCAGATGACATTGTTGGCAAGCAGACCCTTTTCCTTGATATACACACCACCCGTATTGGATGACAGCTCGTCAGCAGGATCCGAGGTGTTATTGGTATAGTTGTTGGCGATGGTGTTGTTGATCACCAGTCCATGACCATCCAGATACACGGCACCATTTCGGGTACTGGTATTGTTGCTGATTACAGAAGTGGCAAGAATCTGGTAATAGGCTTTCTCTGAGTTATCAGCGTCACCATTCAGATATACACCTGCTCCCTGATAGGCAGAACAGTTGGTTACCATGCTTCGGGTGATGAAGCCGGCTTCGTCTATATAGATGCCTCCGCCCTGGTAAGCCGAGCAGTCGTATACCAGGTTACCTTCCGTCTGTCCGTTCTTGCAGTAGATGCCGCCACCACGGGGCTTGGTGTTTGTGGTTCCCTTCATGCCTGGGTTGCAGAATCTCACGGTGCAGTAACGCATTCGTGCATTCGGGTCGTTGATATAAACGCCCGCGCCACAGTCTGGGTCGTATTGGGTTGCGTTCGTTTCGTTATATTTACCTCCTTCAATGGTGAAGCCTTCCAGATATACTTCATCCGTAAAGGCTTTTCCTTCTGGCAGGGGAGCAAACCATACCACGTGGTAGGAGCTGCTGTTCTGTATGTTCCAGGCTTCATCATTGTTATTCCAGCTGGCGTCATCGCTTCCCGTGAATCCCGCACCTCTGATGATGGATTCCTGTTTCCATCCCCAAGGCTTTAAATTCTTGGCTTTCTTTATGCGTTCAGAACGACTTTTCTCATTTCCCTCAAAGGCACCATAAACGCTGATGCCATTCTTCATCAGCAGGGATACCGGGGCAGAGGCATCATTGGCAATGATACGGTCTTTTACTTCATAGGTTCCGGCTGCTACCCAAACTTCTCCCTTCTCGCCTGGTGTTCCTGCTTGTTCTGCCTTTTCTGCCAAATCGTTGATGGCTTTCTGAATGTCGTCCATGGCATTATCCCATGACGATCCGTCGCCAAGTCCCTTTTTCTGGGGCTTCACGTATCTGATGCGTCCTGCCTTCATTCGGTAATACTCGTAGGCACCGATGTCGATGGTGTTGGTCTGGTAGCGTGTTCTGCCCATGATGTCGGTAGAGGTGGTTTCCAGATTTGCTGTAACTACGAGGTTGGTGTAGTAATCCAGATTTCCCTTGTTCAGAAGGGCTGAGGTTTCCTCAAAAGTGAAGGCGGTGCTGTATAATTGCTTCAGGTTACTGCTGAACGAGAAGTCGTAACCCTGGGTCACGGCACTCTGCTTGAACCAAGGGGCTGGCTCTGTGCCGTGGTTCTCGTAGCTGATCTTTACGTTTCCGTTAGCATCGGTATTGGCTTTGGAATCGGTAACTTCTACTTCCGGGAAAGCACAGGAATAGAAGGTAGGACGAGTGGCTTGCTTGCTGAGTGTCGTGGAATGCCAGAGCACGGTGTTGTATACCGCTCCACCGCCATTGCTGCCTGATGCTCCGGCTGCGGTCAGGTCTACTGCCGATACGGTGTTGGCAATTACAGAGCAGTTGACGATTTTCGATGTGTTAGAAAGTCGGATGCCGCCGTTTGTGTTGTTGTTGATGTTGCAGTTGTAGATGGTGGCTGTTCCGTCTATCCACATACCGCCACCTTCGTTCTCGCTGGTGCCTCGCTTGCCTGCTACATTATCGAAGATGCTGCAATAGCTGATGGCAGACTGCGGGTTGGTGCAGGAATTATCCACATAGATGGCACCGCCGCGCATGCCGTAGTTGTTCGCAAAGTTACATTGCGAAATACGGAAGTGACGGCTGCTGGCATTGTTGTCGTTGCTGTTGTTCACCACGTAGATACCACCGCCTCTGCCATTTGCAGAAGTATTCTCTCCACTGGCATTACCTGCTGCGATAAGGAAACCGGAAACGATGGTTGGCTTGCTGCCGTCGTTGGTGTTGTCCTTTGTTACGCCCATCTGGAGGGTCAGCACATGCGTGGCATTGTCGGTGCGGGTGGTGTTCTCAGGGTAGATAATCAGCTGCTGGCTCGCCTGGTCGTTGGTACTGATATCGCCCACCAGAGCCGTCTGATACTTCATCTGATATTTGTGTCTGCCCGTAGGGAGATTGTTCTTGATGGTTTCATCTCCTGCAAAACCTCCATACATGGCAACGCCCGAAGGGAGAACGAAGCCTTCCTTCGGTGCCTTGTAGATGTGCCCGGTAATATCCTCATAGCCTTTCACCCAGATTTCGTCGCCAGCCTTGGCTAGGTTCAGCGCACTTTTCAGGGTGATAGCCTTTTCCCACGACAAACCATCGTTGCCGGAGGTCGTTATCTCTGAATCTGCTTTCACATGATAGGTCTTGCCTTGTGCTGACAAAGCGATGGAGCAACCCAGCAATAGGAGGGTTGCAATAAGTTTGCAGTATGTTGGATAGAGTTTTCTCATGATAAATGTTCTGTTTTTTATGTTTAGAACTTATCGATTTTTATGTTTAGAACTTATCGATGATGATATTGCTCGCATTACCGATTTGGGTTCCCTTGATGGTAACGTTGATCTTGTACCATTGGGCAGGATTGAAACTTTCTGTCCGGTCCTTGAAGTTGAAAGTCACCTTGTCGGTTTTTGTCTCCGCATCTTTATCTTTCTTTGTCGAGACATCGAAGGTGATGCGGGGCTGCGTTTTGCCGTCGGGAAAAGTGTAATGATAAACTCTTCCGTTCCGCTTGCTGATTTCCGAGGTGTTGATAAAGGTTTTCTGTCCGCCTACGGATGTTTTTGGGGTTATAGTTGAAGCGGCATAGAGGGTAGGGAAGAGCCGTCCGTATCCTGCTCCATGATAGGTAAAGCTTTCTACTTTCACATCGGTGAACTTCGGAATTCCGTTTGCATCATTCTCGTAAGCTCCCTTGGCATCCCATTGAATGTCGAGTTTTGTGGCAAGTCTGCCCAGCACCATGCGCCAATATCGCTTGGTACTGCTGGTGGTGTTCGAGTTGAATTCCACGGGAATCAGTCGGTTGTTGGTCAGCGTATTGTTGGCAACATCCACTTCTGTAGCATAACCAGTGGCTACGCTGATGAATTTGGCTATATCCATTGCGTTGGTGCTCCATGCGTAGTCGTTGGAAATCTGTAAGTTATAGATGTCTGCATTGTGGTCTTTTCCATCTTTTGGAATCTTTCTGAGTTCTTCTTCCAGGTCCAGACCTTTGCCCTTGCTATAGGTTACGCCATAAACGCAGCAGGTGCCTGGTGGCAGATAGATGGTGTAGTCGTGATAGCCGTTGGCATCGGCAGGAGACAGGGTAGAGGTGTAATGACTTACCGGCGTTTTACTCTCAAAATCCGCTTTGCTGAAGGTATCGTAATACACCATCGTGTTGGCTGAACCATCATAGATATCTTTTCCCTTTGTCTTTTCTGTATAGGCGATGATGATGGTCAACTGGTCCCAATCCACCTTGTCGTTGGTGTCTTCTCCCGGATCTCCGACGCGGGTGCTTGACTTGTCGTTAGGCACGGAGAGGGTGAGCGAGATGGGAGCCAGCGTGTCCTTTGGTCTCTCCTCGCCCTGCTCGCTTCCGTTGCATCCTGCCAGCATGATAAGCGATAGTATCGCAAATATGTATTTCGTAATATGATTCATGTATCAAATCTTTATAGCCGTTGAATTCTTCACTCTTCGTTCTTCACTCTTCACTTCATTAAATCTCCACATCGTGGCTTCCGCCTGGTTTCCAGTCGAGTTTCACGCTTACGCCTACGGCGGTGTTGCTGGTAGAGAGCGAACCGTCTTCCTTCAGTCGGGTCTTGATAATCTTAAGCTTGCCGGCTTTCAGCGGTTCGTTCATGGTGAAGATGGTTTCGGTGTATTTGCCGTTCACCTTGGCGATGACGTGGTAGTGCCATTCCGGTTTGATGCTCGGGAAGTTGACTGTGTAGAGGGCATCGTGGGTTGGAATGGAGTTGGTGATGAAATCCTGGTTGATTCTCTTCGCCCTGACCATCGTGTTGAGGCTGGAAGAATAGGTGCTGTCGTTCACCTGGAATTGGGTTGCCATGCCTTCTACGAATCCCCAGAGTTCGGCAGGCTGCACCTTGCTCTGGTCGATAACTACCACTACAGAGCTGTTTGCCATATAGAGCGTGGTTTGCAGGTCGTGTTCGAAATCGTTCTCGTTGATGGTGAGTCGTGAAGAGAACAGTCCGATGTTGTGACTGTTGATGGTATCTTTTGCCTCTTGCTGCAAAGCGAGTGATTTACAGGAGTTTGCGTTGATAATCTTTACGTTGTCTGCGCTTCCTGTGTTGGCGAGAGAGAGGTTCTGATAGTTGTTGCGTGGCAGATAGATGGTGTAGGATACCGAGTTGGCACCCATCTTGTTTGCCTCGTGGTGGGAGAGTTCTTCGCCTATGAAGAAGGAGAGGTCGTTGTCGTGGGCATGGTCGGTGAATACCTTACTGAGTGCCTGTTTCAGTCGGGCTGCAATCTCCTGTTCTTCGATGAGATTCAGATCCACGTCAATCACGGTGTTGATCTGCGTATTGAGTTGCAGATTATATTGTATCTTATAGTCTTTGCCGCAGTCGCTCATATCTTCATCAATGCATGAAGATAAACATGCGATGACGCTGATGGTCATCACGGCTGCCAGTAAAGTGTTATATAGATTTTTCATTGTACTTTTTGCATTCTTAATGTTCGACAATCTTCCTCCACAAATATGATTATAATTTGCGATTTCTATTGCACACTACACGAAAGCTCAGCAAATAGCTGTGTATAAGGCTGTTATGTGAGTGTAGTGTGGCCGTTGACACTACACGAATACTACACTACATTACACGGTGCGAGATGAGTGTAGTGTGGTGTAGTGTTAGTGTAGTGTCGATGCCCACATTACACGGCTATAAGATGCTGATAATTAGCAAAATACAGCGATTTAGTGTAGTGTGCAATAGTTTTCGAGATTTCTGCTTATGCTGCGACACGCTGATTTCGAAAGCCCGTTTCCGAAGGCAAGTATAGGCGATAGCGAAGTGGAATTCCGCTCATTTCGCAAAGTGCCTAGGCATGGCAGCTAACTGCTGTAGTTAGGACAGAAAGTTGCCCCAGCTAGGGCAATTTCGTGCCTTTCTGAGGCGCAAAACGGGATAAGGCACAGTTGCTTGCCTGTCAAGCCCCTTTTGTGTTTCTAGAAAGTTCCCCCGCACGCCCTTTAAGAACGTGTGGGGGATAAGCTATCGTTTTATTCTATCTGGCTTAGAGGTCTACATCGAATGTAATACCATCCTGCCATGAAAGATCTACTGCAAGACCTACGTTGATGCCTGATGTTCTGAGGTCAGGAATACAATTGTATGCTTTCTTTAGGTCTTTGATGGTAAAATTCGCATTAGTGACGTGATCCTTAACGAATACATTGTCAATTGTAGATCCAGATGGTTTGTTTACACCATCAGTAGACGAACCATTTGGATCAAGCGTTCCTACTAGATAGAATTTTGAATTTACTGGAATCAAACCATCTGCGCCATAGAATGCTTGTCCAGAATTGTTCTCTAATTCAACGGTTACAAGTACTTTGGCTTGTGTCGCACCTTCAGTATTATTCCTGTTGTCAAAAACAATGGTATAATTACTATTGCTGGCTTTTCCGTTTGCTGCTAATATAGAGCCATTCATTACATTATCGTAAATGGTATGGTCAAACGTTGTTCCTGTCTTTGCATCATACTTCCAATCTACTGTTTTTGGTTGTCCACCTACTAAAATAGCAGTTACATTGAAACCAGCAGTTGGAACAGTTATGTCCTGGTCTTCCTTTATGTTGTTGTTTACAACTTGTTTTGCATTATCTTTTAATGTTGCTCCATCGCACTTTATTGTAGATTTTAACAGCGCAACGCTATATTGCACAGGTTCTTTCAGAGCAACAGTTCTTGTTGTATTCTTAACGGCATCTTCGCTGAATGCTCCTCCAGAAGGCCAAGCTTTATTTAGATCGTTTGTCCAATCTTTATATTCAGGAAAGTCCTTTACTGTTGCCATCTCTTTATCCGAAATCATGGTTTTTGTTTTGACAAAATATGATAATTCGGCAGGGTAACATATCTTGTTGTAATTAATAATGTTGCCCGCACCGATGGCTGTAGTTTCAGCTGTAACATACTCGAATTTATTGTTTGTAGTATTCCATTTTACTTTAGCTACACCATCAGGAAGATTTAAATTTCTAGGGAAAGTATTAGACCCTATTTTTGTAAGTGCCTTAGTACAATTATCGTAAATAGCCTTTGTCAAATGCTTGTTCGAAATATCGGCAGTGTTATCATCACCTTTTATAACTCTCTGAAGTTCCTGTAAAGTAGCTTTAACTGAATTTTGAGAGCCTGCGGTAAGTTTGATGAAACTTTCATAATTTTTCTTCAAGAACTCTCTTTCCGTCTCGGTAATCCACGCAGGTTGGTTTGTACCGTCATATTCCGAATTACCGATTGTTGCCCATGTATAGACCTTCGTTACACCTCCTACATCAGTTGTAAACTCTGTATTCGCAACACTATTTAAGGCTTTGATAATCTCTTCGGCTTGAGTGTCATTGGCAAAACTTACATTGGTAATTGGTGTTAAACTGAATTCTCTCTTTGAAAGATCATTCTCGGTGTCATAACTCGAAATATTGGTGATATTGCCATCTCTAAAAGGATTGTTATCTGTTCCTTTTTTAGCTCTACCATAAAAAATCATGTAATCTGTTCCTAAAGGAATTTCGATATCGCGATAAAGTCTACGATAATTGTCTTTGTCATAGGCATTATTGTCTTCACCAATTACATGAATCTTGTCAGCATTCGTAGTAGTACTAGGATCCCCCTTAAATGTCAATAAGAGAATATCAGAGATACCGCGGAATATTGGCGTAGTCTGCTGTTGTGCAATTGCCTCAGTCATACGGGTTCCCTGCTTCGCCTGATTAGTCGAAGATCCATCACCGCCATACGGAATGTTAAGGGCGAACTGTGTCTTCACCACCTGTCCTGCCACACCTGATCCTCCTGCCAGAGGATCTTCTGAATCTGATGAGCAGGAAGTGAATCCTGCTGCGCTTGCAAGAAGCATTGCACTTGCCAAGCTAAATAGTTGAAATCTTTTCATAACTTTAGTCAGATTTTAGTATGTAAATAAACTTGTTAATTAAAAATTCTATCATATTGCATGAGGTTCTTCTTCGCCTCCTCATCGCCAGCCTCCATCGCCTGCTGCCAGTAATGGCGGGCGGCTTCTCGGTTGCCCGTCATGTAGTAGGCTATGCCGAGGGCGTTGGCGGCTCTCTTGTCGGCCTTTACCTTCTGCAACTCCTTCAACGCCTCCAGGTAACGCTCCGACTTGAGCAACTGGGTGGCTAGGTTGATGGTTGCCGCCGCCTCGTCCGGTACGTAATCGTAGTAGATGCGGAGGAAACCGGAATTGCGCTGGTTGCCCAGAATCTTATCACGAAGTTCTGCCCATGCCCTGCCTTGGTCGATGCTCTTGATGCGACGCTCCCTGCGGTCGGCATCAGGCTCCTCATCGATAATCCTCAGCAGTTCGTCCCGGCATTTCAGGTCGCTCTCCCTGATACTATATCGAAGCTCAGCCCAAGCCTCTCCGCCGTTGTTGCACTCGAAGAGCGAATCGGGGAGCAATGTGCGCTGCTGGATATAATCCTTCAATGCCTCTGCTCGCTTACCTGCCAACTGTTCGTTAAATTTCACGGAACCATCGATGGATGCGAGACCCACTATCTGGATAATCTTCACCGAAGAAGTGGTATCCTTCATGATGGCTTTGGTGATGTCGATAATCTGGTCGAGCACCTTATTATTATTGCGGAACTCCTGCGTAATCTCAGCCTTCGACTTCGGGAAGAAGATGTAGAGTGCTCCCTCTTCCTGACTTAATACCAGGTCCTTGGAGTAAGGACGATAGTTCTTAATGTCTTGAAGCACAGGGTTGTTCTTCTGTAACTCGCCCGCCTTGCCCGTGTTGTCCTTGACGAACGAAAGGGTAGGAATGAACTGGATTTCGTTGAGCGTGCAGCTATCCTCAGGAAGAATAATCTCTTGAGGTTCCTTCTGCCGGCAGTTGTCCATGCGGTCGGTAGGACCGATGTTGTAAACCAGCGATACCGCCAACTTGGTTGGCATCACGAAAGTCTTGTTTTTTTTCTCGATAGCCGTACCGCATTTCCCGTAACAGTTGTATTTGGTATAGCGGGTGAAGCCCACTCCCAGTCCCAGCGCCGTTTCCAGGTTCCATCTGTTGCTCTTGCCGAGCGACCAGTCATAACCATACACCAGCCCTACTGCACCCAAGTCACCTTGGAACCGATGCTTTTTTAACTCTGGAAAAAAGCCGAAGGGGAAGTGTACGCCACCTGCATTGTAATGCGAGTAGAGTATGTTGGCTCCCAGGAAGTGTCCGATGTAGGGGCATCCGAGCCAGTATCTGATTTCCGGTTGTATCGCAATGTGCTTCAGTTTTTTGTTTCCACTATACGTAAAAGTGTTCCATCCTAAAGATAGATCCATCGACCATCGGTTAGATAGTCTGGTTTCTGCAGCGATATTGGGTGTTGTTGTAGCCCAGTATGCCAGGTTTGTCTTCAATCGCCAGTCTTGTGCCTGTGCTGAAGTCATCGTAAGAGTAGAAATCAAGAGGAGCAGCATGCGCAGTCCTTTAATTCTATTCATATAGTCGGTTTTCTATTTATAGTTTAAATCGTCTTTATCGTTCTTAGATATACCGTTTTTTTGTGCGGATATATCGTCGTTCATGTTGGATATACCTGATTTTGCTCAGAATATACCATTCAAGTCTTTATAACTTCCATTTTTCATCGACAAAGGTAGCAAAAAATCCGTTAGCTGCCAAAAAAACGGGGGGGGGTAATTTTGGGGTTTTAGTTTTTCTTAACTTAATAAAGAAGCGTGTGCGTGCACACATGCGCCCAACGTGTGTATGTATATTATAAGGGGTTTGAAGGGGAATGAAGGATTAGAATGTTTAAGACTGTTAAATTTGAAACAAAAATGAAACTTTCTTCTCTGAAAATTTGGTGGATTCGGAAATAGTTAGTACTTTTGCACTCGCTTTTGAGAAATACGCTTTCTCTAAGCAACTAAAGAAAGAGTTCTTTGAAAGATTTCACATAAACAGACAAGTAGTAC
>ERZ1026858.1101-NODE-1101-length-14114-cov-4.038979_pt1 | contig 14114 bp, 8 predicted proteins | sample MGYA00380159_ERZ1026858 | MGnify/ENA primary metagenome ERZ1026858 (study PRJEB33269, sample SAMEA4719795) | human gut metagenome | biome: human-associated habitat; feature: organic feature; material: feces | place: Cameroon | collected 2013-10 ...
ATCTACACCACCGACGTCGCGGTCATCCGCAACTCCAACGCCGATGCCGTCTTTGCCGTATACCCCTTCACGCCACAGCCTGCCATTACGCAGGCGCTGTTGACCGTCGCCGAGTGCCCGGTCTTTGTAGGCGTGGGTGGCGGAACTACGACCGGTAAGCGCTCCGTACAGATGGCAGCCGTCTCCGAGATGCAGGGCGCGGCGGGCTGTGTGGTCAACTCCCCCGCCACTGCCGAGATGGTCGAGCACATCACCAACATCGCCGACATCCCCGTCATCGCCACGGTCGTTCGCTGCGACGATGATGCGCATGCCAAAGTGCGCGCCGGAGCCAAGATCCTCAACATCGCGGCCGGCAAGAACACGCCGCAGGTCCTGCGTGAACTGCGTGAGCACTATCCCAACCTGCCGCTCATCGCACCGGGCGGCAAAACACCCGAGAGCATCCGTGAAACCATCGCCGCCGGCGCCAACGCCATCATCTGGACACCGCCTTCGGCCCAGCAGCTGCAGACCGACATGATGCAGCGCTACCGCAAGATGAAAGAAGACGCCACGCCCGTCATCTCGCGCGACGATGTGCCCATTATCGACCAAGTCGCCGCCGCCGAGGTCAGCCAGGTCGAGAACATGAATCCAGACGTGCCGATTCCCGACGAAGTCATCGAGCGCGTCGCTTCGATCCACGATCACATCGAGGAGCGTCGCGCCAACCGCGGACTCAAGCCCTCGCTGCACGGCTTTTTCTTCCGCGGCAAGAAACACTAACCCCCCAACAGCAAGGCCCGCCCCACAAACGTGAGGCGGGCCGTTTTCGTTTGAACAATCATGCGGCGACGTGATGGGGCAAATTAATCCACGCGCTTGTCGCCCATAAAGAAGAGCGCCACCGTACCAGGTCCGGTGTGCGAACCGATCAGAGCACCGATATTGTTGATCTCAATCTTGCCTTTGAGCTGCGGAACTTGTTCCTCAATCAGCGCCGCAACGGCCTCGGCATCCTCACGGCACGCCGAATGGGACAAGACGCACTTACCCGAATAATCCGCACCGTCCTGCACGTGTGCCATCATGGTCTTAGCCATCTCGGAAATCGCGCGCTTCTTAGTGCGAATCTTCTCACGTGGCGACAGCCCACCTTCGCAATCGACCGTCATAAGTGGGCAAATCTTAAGCGCCGTGCCGATGATCGCGCTCGCGGCCGAAATGCGACCGCCGCGCAGATAGCTCGACAGATCGGTCGAGAAGAACCAGTGGTGAAGGTTGAGTTTATGCTCCTCAATCCAAGCGGCCGTCTCATCGAGCGAAGCGCCGCTATCGCGAACGTCGGCGGCATATTCCAGCAATAGGCCAAAGCCCGAAGACGCCCCCAGCGAATCGATGACGCGCACCTTGCCGCCCTGAGGATAGCGATCCGCGAGCATCTGCGCCGCAACGCAAGCCGATCCATACGTGCCCGAAATACCCGACGACAACGTAAGGTGCAGCACGTCTTTACCCTCGGCAACAAACGGCTCCCAAAACTTCTCGTACTCACCCACGCTCACCTGAGACGTCTTGGGCATGGCACCCGCGGCAATCTGGGCAAAAAACTCGTCCGGTGAAATCGACTGGTACAGATCGTCCGCATGGACAACACCATCAATCTCGTAATGAAAACACACGACAGGGATATTGCGCGACGCAAAGAACTCACGGGTTCGATCGGCGGCGGATTCACAGGTCAGGACAAAATCACTCATATGAGGCTCCTTAAGTATTGCTACGCAAATTATCGCACAGCAAGCCTAAATACGATACAAATGTCCACTATTTACCAATTCGAACCATTGGCATTGAATATCTTTATCATCAACATCCCCATCCCCGCCATGGGCCAGCATGGGCATAATCACGCCCTTCGTCTCCACTTAACCGACACATCAACCTCAACTAAATCGATTTAGCAAACCGTTCAGCTAACAATTCAGCCGCCGGCGCAAAATCGAAACAAAGCCGGCGCATACTGGTAAACGCTTGACGCTGTTTTATCAGTTTTACCAACCATATTGGAAGGTGCTTCATGGTCGCATTCGATCGCAATCCGCAAGACTTTAAGTATCTGCGCCTGCTGTCGAGACAATTTCCCACCGAGCAATCCGCGTTCACCGAGATCATCAATCTCTCGGCCATTCTCAACCTGCCCAAAGGCACCGAGCATTTTATGAGCGACGTACACGGCGAGTACGAAGCCTTTATGCACATCCTCAACAACTGCTCGGGCGTCGTGCGCGAACATGTCGACGAAATCTTTGGCGACACGCTCTCCTTTGACGAAAAGGGAGAGCTGTGCACGCTCATCTACTATCCGCGCGAGAAGATCGATCTTGTCCGCAGCCGGCGCGAGGACTCGCCCACCTGGTATAAGACCATGCTCGACCAGCTCATTGTGGTCGCCCGCTCGCTTTCGAGCCGCTATACCCGCTCCAAGGTGCGCAAGGCCATCCCTCGCGATTACGCCTACATCATCGACGAGTTGCTGCACACGCATCCGGATGAGAACAACTACCGCGTGCGTTATCACGAGCGCATCGTGGAGTCCATCCTAGAGACCGCAAGCGCCGACGACTTTATCGAGTCGCTCGCCTCGCTCATCAAGCGCCTGGCCGTCGACCACCTGCACCTGGTGGGCGATATATTCGACCGTGGCGGCGGCGCTGCCAAGATTATGGACCGCCTGCTCACCTATCATTCGCTCGACATTCAGTGGGGCAACCACGACCTACTGTGGATGGGCGCTGCGGCCGGTGAGCCCGCCTGCATAGCCACGGTGCTGCGCAACAACCTGCGCTACGACAATTACGAGATCCTTGAGAACGACTACGGCATCTCGCTGCGCGAGCTTGTCGCCTTTGCCGATGCCACCTATACCGCCGGTGAGCCCATCAGCCCGCTGATTAAAGCCATCAACGTCTTGCTCTTTAAGCTCGAGGGCCAGATTATCCAGCGCCACCCCGAGTTCGACATGACCGACCGCCTGCTGCTCGACAAGATCGATCACGACGCCGGCACAGTCACGCTTGCCGACGGCAGCGTGTGGCCGCTCACGACCAACGACTTCCCCACCGTCGACCCGACGGACCCCTACACGCTCACGTCCCAGGAGCAACACATCATCGACAAGCTCGTGTCCGAGTTTGTCACCGCCGATCACCTGCATCGCCATATCGATTTCCTCTACACCCACGGTTCAATGTACAAGGTCGCCAACGGCAATCTGCTGTTCCACGGCTGCGTGCCGCTCAACGAGGACGGTACCTTTAGCAGCATGAACTGCCTGGGCACCTGGCACGCCGGCCGCGATTATCTCGATTTTTGCGACCGCATCGCCCGCCGCGCCTGGCGCGTCGGCGACCGCGATGCCCTCGACTGGATGTGGTACCTGTGGATCGGCTTTAACTCACCCGCCAGCGGACGCCTGGTGCGTACCTTTGAGCGCGCCTATATCGCCGATAAGAGCACCTGGGCCGAGCCGATGGACCCATACTTTACGCTTACCAAGTCGCCCTCGGTCTGCGACGTCATCATGCGCGAGTTCGGCGTTGCCCCCATGGCATGTTCGCCGACCGGCCACATCATCAATGGCCATACGCCCGTCAAGACCACCAAGGGCGAGCAGCCCATCCGCGCCAACGGCAAGCTGCTGGTCATCGATGGCGGCTTCTGCCGCGCCTACCATCCCAAGACGGGCATCGCCGGCTACACGCTTATCTCGAGCTCACGCGGCTGTCGCCTTAAGTCACACCAAGCCTTTACCACGGTTGCCGAGGCACTTACCCGCAATGTAGACATCGAGAGCGAGACCAACCGGTTTGACCAGGCCGACCGTCGCCGCATGGTGAGCGACACCGATACCGGTGCCAAGATCCGCAGCCAGATCCAGGACCTACGCCAACTGCTCGATGCATATAGAAACGGTGCTATCGAGGAGCGCGCCTAGCCCCGCCTGCGGGGATTGGCTAAACTTGCTGAGTTCGTCATCCCCGCGGCGCTCCGGCGCCACCCTAAGGCAGGTACCATGCAAAAGCTCCTTGCGCAGATCATGAAGTTTGGCGTCGTCGGCGTCGTTGCCACCGTCATCGACTTTGGCATCATGAATCTGCTCCACTACGGTCTGGGCCTCAATATCCTGATTGCCAATACCAGCGGCTTTATCGTCTCGCTCATCTTTAACTACGTCGCGAGCATGAAGTACGTGTTTGCGCACAAGGAGGGCATGAGCCGCCGCCGCGAGTTCATCATCTTTGTCGTGCTGTCCGTAATCGGCTTGGCTCTCAACGACGGTATCGTGCTGGCGCTCAACGCCGGCCTGGGGCTCGAGGCCAATATCGCCAAGATTTGCGCCACCGCACTGGTCATGGTCTACAACTTTGTGACCCGAAAGATCTTCCTGGAGGGCGAGGAGACCAAGTAGCTCGGCCTCCTCGTTGCACTACGGGGCCCACGGACGACGTGCGTCGAGCGCTGCGTTGTTCGTGGGCCTTGCTCGTTTACGGAAGGATTTACAACGTTTGCGGATTACCTCTTGAATATTTGGCGAGTTCGTATAGTTCTTGGCAAAGCCCTTACGTTTCCCTTGCAAAAGCTCTAAAGTATCCTCTGCTCGATTCATCAACGCATTGGATGTGATTACGTGCGCAAGGCACTGGCACAACCTCATACTAAGCAATTCCTCAAGTTCGCTGTCGTGGGTCTTATCTCCTTTGGCATCGACTGGGGCATGCTCATTGCGCTCGTCGAGCTGTTCCATCTCGACTTTCTGATGAGCACCACGATCTCGTTTATCACGTCCGTCGTGGTCAACTACTGGCTCAGCATGAAGTACGTGTTCGACCATCGCGAGGGCATGAGCCGCAAGCGCGAGTTTACGATCTTCACCATCCTGTCGGTGATTGGTTTGGGTCTCAACGACCTGTACATGTTTGTGGGCGTCACGTTTTTGAGCATCGGCTACCAGGCCATGAAGGCCATCGCCACGTTCTTGGTCACCTGGTACAACTACTTTAGCCGTCGCCTTTTCCTCGAGGGCGCGCAGTAGCAGTCAGTCAGACATACCCTTGCATTCGCAACCGGCTGGAATTCCCATTCCAGCCGGTTTTTTGTTTGCAAGGCCGCCGAGGAGGGCGCACGAGGCGAGAAACGGCGTCCCATTCGCATGAAAAACGGGCGGCTCGGATGCTTGTCCGAACCGCCCGTTTGGCATGTTATGTCGAGGCATTTAGCCCGTTACGTAATACCAGACCACGTTGTCACCATTGGAGAGAACGTAGTTGCTGCAGGCCGTCATGGGCGTTGTGCCGTTGACGGAGTACATCCAGCCACTCGTGCCGCCGTGCTCCTTCTCGGCCAAACCGCCAATAGCGGCGACATACGTGCCGTACGACGAACCCTGCGCATTGACGGAAAGCCCCAGCGCACACAGGGCGTCGTAGACGGTAGCGCCTTCGTTAAAGGTAAAGGTGCCACCAGAGGACACAGGATTGCCCACAGCGCTCGATGTGACCGAAACCGTCACCGTAACGTAGCCGGACTCCTGCGAGCCGCCCTGATTGCCCGCAGAGGCGTTGCCACTGTTGGATGCAGACGCATCGCCGGTCGCCGAGCCACCGCCCGAAGAAGAGCCGTCAGAAGAACTCGATCCACCAGCGGATTCGGAGCCCTGTCCGGCAGACGTGTTGCTGGACTTCTTGCCGCCCTTGCCTTCGGACTTCTTCTCCTTCGAATCCTTTTTTGAGTCCTTCGACCCGTCCTTCGCATTGTCCGAAGATTTGGAGTCCTTGGGCGCAGCCTTGCCCGAAGCGGTAGTCGAGCCGGAAAGCGAAGCATCCTTGGCAACGACGCTCTCCCCTGTCACAGCCCGCGCAATCCAGTCGATGGACCATGCACCGCTGGTAGAGGGATGGACAAAACCCAACGAGACGATGATGAGTGCAATACAGACGGCCGTCAGGGCGCCAACAAGCGCCTTGCGCCGAGGGGCGGACGCCGCCGAAGCGGCGCCCTTTTGCTTTGCATCGTCGAGCTGAATGAACGACGAGTCGGGTTGCTTGGAGTCGGCGTCCTGAGGTTTATTGGACACAACCCTCACCTACCGACGCTTGGTAAACACGAACACGCCGATGACCGCAAGCCCGATCACGCCGGCCGCAACACCAACGATGGCAAGCGGATTGAAGCCAGACTGCTGCACAGGAGCCTCAGCGGACTTCTTAGCGGTAGTCGCGGCAGCCGAGCCCGTATCGGACTTGGAGCTGGACTTACCGGACTTCTTGTCCTTCTTGCCGTCCTTCTTGTCGGACTTGTCGGAACCCTTCTTGGAATCCTTGCCGTCCTTGGTCTTGGTCGAGGTCGCGGTCGACGACACCGGCTTCTGAACCGGAGCAACGGCACCGCCAGGCTGTTGACCGTTCGTGCCGTTGCCGGAGTTACCGCCATTGCCATTGGAACCGCCATTGCCGCTATTGGAGCCAGAGCCACCGTTACCGCCAGGGTTAACGGCATTCTTGGTCCACTTGGCGTAGAGCGTCATATCGCCCGTCACGACGTCTTTGGAGAAATCCCAAGCCTGAGTACAATCGACATCCTTATACCAGCCTGCAAAGGTATAACCGGAGCGCTCGGGGTTCGCAGGGGCAACCATGGTCTTGTTTTGTGCGGTCATAGCGCTGGGAACCGTGCTGCCACCGCGCGTATCGAAGGCCACCGTATAACCCGGAGCAGCCTTGAGAGCAAATAGCGTACCGGAATCGTTGGTGTAGTAAAGGTTGCCCTGGACATCGGCTATCACGCTTGCGGTGCAATAGTTCGCATTGGAGCCAGACGGCGTATAGATCTCCACAGCCTCGCCAGTTGACTGGTTAAAGCAGTAGACAGCGCCCGGAGTCTTGTTGCAGGTAAAGTACACGTAGACATCGCTGCCCTGCACAGATGCAATCGGCGAAGCCTTGACCTCAGCATATTTTCCCATGTCAAGCGACTTTTCGACCGTCATAGACGCAAGGTCGATAACGGTGAACTGGCCGTTGTTCGAAGCGTCGCTTCCGCCGATATAGGCCTTGCCGTTTGCCACGGCCGGCGTCGAAGTCGAGGTGTTCGCAAATGCGCAAGAGTCGACAATACGAAGCATGTCGCCCTCACGAACAATCTTATAGAGCGTAGCCGGCTGACGACCGATCGCCAAAAAGACCGGGTTGCCACCCTCGGTACCGGCAGAAACGATCGTTGCGCGAACAGGATTTCCGGACAGGCTCACGGAAGACTTAACCTTGCCGGACTTGCCGTCGATCAGCTTCACACAACCGCTCTCGTCTCCGATGACAAGATCGGAGCCGGACGCGGCAGCGCCTGCCCAGTAATATCCTTCACCCGTAGAGTCATCGCTCTTGACAGTCAACTTGGTCCACTTAACCTGACCCGTCGCAATATCAACGCAAACCATGGCGCCCGCACTTGCGGTGCCCGTAGCCCCGGCGCCCGCCTCGAACTCAGCATAGACGCAGCCGTTTGCCACCGTCATCGTCGAATTCGCCTGATAGCGCCCGCCCGCGGCAGGAGCCTCGAGTGCAGAGGTCTTCCACACGCACTCAAGTGTCTCGGCAGAAAAGGCGTACACGGAACCATCGTCGTTTGCCGAGATAATCAGACCATCCGTGTACACAGGACGCGAGAAATACGAAGTGATCCCGCCCTTGGAAACGCGCGCAACAACCTTGCCCGCATTGTCGATCTTGACGAGCTCTGAGTCCGTGGTAACAAAAACGTAGCCGCCCGCAATGATGGGGTCGCCCAGCGAAACCCACTTATCGGCAGCCGTGGCCAAATTGACCTTCCACAGCTCCGCGGCAGACTCGGTGGGCGTCGGCGTGTTCACGAGCGTCGTGCCGCCCGCATTGCCAAAGCCGTTCCAGCTTGCAGTCCAGTCCGGACGCGAAGCGAAGGGATTGACAACAAGGCCCTCCAGGGGCTTCTCGTTATCTGCAGCGTAGACCCACTGAACCTTGTCTCCCGGCTTGAGGGTAACCTGGCCCGCACCCTTTTGAGAATACTCGCCGTTGACATAGAGCTGCCAGTACCTGCCGGTCGACTGGTCCCAGCCATACGTCTTGTCTGCGTGCGTAATGCTGGCAAGGTAGAACGATGCACCGGACGTACCCTGGCTGTCATAGATGAGACCTGCGGCCTTAAGCTCCTGCTCGGTAAGATCGGCTGCCGTGGATCCATCGGACATCTTGACGTCGCTGGCAAACGCCCATACGGAGTTGCCGCCGTTCTCATCCGGTCCGATGAAGCTCACCGAGGCTTTGACGGTAGCCTTATTCGCATCGTCAAGGCTTGCGCCAAAGGCGGAGTAGTACAAAGCGATAGAGTCGCCCGCGCCAAGCGTCACACTGCTGGCGCCAACCTCGGATGCTTTACCGTTTACGAAAAGCTGCCAGTACTTATGCGTGGCGGCATCATAGCCAAGCGTACGGCCATCGCTTGAAGTGATATCGGAGAGATAGTAACCATATTCCGTGGTACTGGAGGTGTGAGCGAGACCCTGGGCATCCAAGATCTGCTCAATCAGGGCATCGGCAGTCGAGCCGTAGCCAACGCTCTGCGCGCCGTCGAACCAAACTTCATCGCTGCCGTCGGCGCTAACACCCACGAGCTTGAAGTTGACCGAAATCTGAGGATCGGAGTGGTCGGTCGTGCCCACCACACGATACGTCGCTTTAACTGGCTGATTGACCAGGCTCTGAAGCTTGGCGTTATCCGGATGGGCCTTGGCGAGCGCTGCGTACTTCTCGTAGGTGAGCGAACTCTCCACCGTAACAAGCGTGTCTGCCGCAGGCTGCGTCACACGCAGCGTCTCATCGGCGATAATAGAGGTGTCGCTCGAGCGGTAGGTACGCCAGCTGGTGCCTGCCATGGAATCATAGCCAGGCAGATCGTCCGCATGAATCTGGCCCGTCTCGTACTTCTTGGAATACGAAATGGTACCGTCCTCGGCAACCGTGGCAGAGCTCCAGGGGCTGAGGTTCGTGCTCACCGCGTTAGCGGAAGTGTTGGTGCCCAGGATTGAAGTAGCGTAGGCGTCCTTGACAGCCTGCATCTGCGCCACGGCGGCGTCAATCTCGGACTCGTCGATGGGCTTGACCGTCACGGTGATGTCGCGCGTGGCGGTAATACCATCGCGCGTGAGCGTGGCCGTAATGGTTGCGGTGTTGGAGCTACCTGCGATGTCGCGAGTAACGATAACGCGGTAACCCTTTAACTTTGCTACGGAACCATTGCTGGACGCATAGGAGAGCTTCGCCGAGCCGGCATTGATCTTACTCGCACGAGGCAGGATAAAGTCGCCCTCGACCGCCGAGAGGTCGACCGTCTTGCTCGAGTCGGCGTAGTCCTTCACCAGGCCGTCGATCTTAGCCAGCGAGGCTTCGAGCTCGGCCTTCTCGGCAGCGATGTCCTCGGCGGACTTGGAGGCTACCTTGACCGGGTAGCCGCGCGTAATTGCAGTCGAGGGAGAGTTGCCGTAACCAGAGGCAAATAGTGTTGCTCGCACGGTAAACGTCACGTTTTTGTCGCCATTGCCATGAGTGTAGGCGACCTTGTAGACCGTGTTGTAATTGGAATCGTAGCTCGAAGTCAGCTTGGCCGCAGACGAATCGCTCGACGTCCAGGTGAGGTCGGCAACCTTCTTGCCTCCCACATAGAGCGCGCCGGGAAGCACCTCTTCCTTAGCAGTCGAAGGCGCGATGCCCGCCTTGACCGAGGCGGTAAGAGTCGCGGCGTTGAGCTGCTCGTTCAGGCACGCTTCAACCTTGGCTTGATCCCACGCGAGCGAAGAACTGGACGAGGGCGTGAATTCGACGATTTCGCTGCCGAGCGTCAGCGTATAAGTAGGTTTGAACTGGCGTAGCACCGACCAATCCGCGGATACGGTCTTCTCCGCATTGGACAGGAAGAAGTACGTGATGGTGCCATCTGCAGCGATGCCACCCTGCTGGGCCGGGTCGGTCGCACCGAAGGTCACAGACTTGAGAGTCGGCTTCACGTTCGCGTAGCCGAGCGCCTTGAGCTTGGCCGAGAGCATGTCGACGATATTGGTGTCGGTGCCATAGACCGGGCTCGGCTTCCAAGTGGAGAGCTTCTGCTTGGCCTCGGCAAGCGTCTTGGCATCGGGCGTCGCAGGCGTGGTGGCGCCTTCGTCCTCGACAATCGCCAGCTTCGTGCTTGCGGTGAACTTGTAGTCCCACTTGCTCGAGCCATAGGTCACCTTGCAGGCAACATACTTGCCCGCCTGAGCGGCCGTGAGCTTGAACTCGCGCGACGTTGCGCCGTCGATAGGCGTGTAGCCCGAGGCGGTAGGAGCCGAGCTCTGCTTCTCGCCCACGTACCACTGATACTTGAGCTGCGCGTACTCGGAATCGAGAATCTCCTCGTCGTCGCCCCAGTCGTCCTCGTAGTAGGCGCCAACTTTAATCGTATCGCCAACCTTAAGAGCAGTATTGGACGCAGATCCATCGACGATGTCCTGGCCCTTGGCGTTCAACAGACTGACGGAGTCGACCGTCACGTATGCTGCGGTAGCGATATCCGACTCGTCATCATCACTCGACACAGCGGACTCGGCTTTGGCACTTGCCTCGGCGGCAGCCTCCACTTTTGCAGCGGGCTGCGAAACATCCTGCGACTCGCTCTCCTGCGTATCTGCAGAAGCGGCAGAATCACTCGTATCCGCGCCCTTTGCAGGCTTCTCATTCTCGGTCGCTACCTGGTCAGCACCGGTCGCCGTGGAACTATCCTCCCCCGTCGGCTCCGCATCACGCGAAGTAACGGCCTCGGCAATGCCCTCGGCACCCTCAGCCCAAAGTTGCGCCGGCGTGGTGCCAAAAGCCATGGCAAAAGCCAGGAACGCCACCAGACCGCGCTTGGCTACGCCACGGGCAATCGCTCCATGACGACGCCACGAGGCGCGCTGGCACTCGTCCTCAAACATATCCATTTGTCTCCTACTGTCTGCACTTGGAGCATTGCCCAGCGGCTGCCCCACGTCATTGCGCACATTGCGCCCGAGTACCCCCATCGGGGTCCCCCTTCCCTCCAGAGCCCAACGCGTACCGGCGGCTTTCGCCACGGCCGCGCACAAGATGGGAGGCGATCCGACTTAACCTTACCGACCCGGGCGCACCGTCCGATCTGCGACGCGACCATCCCGGGCCAAGAGGAATTACGGTTACTGGTACAGCCGGGGACTTGCACCCCGATTCTCCCAAACGCGCAGGAAAACCGCGCATTCGTGCGTCTCCGCACCACCATCTAGGCCAGCGATTATTACTGTCAATATGGTAGCACGCAAAAGGGCCCCGCACACAGGCGAAGCCCAAGGTAAAAGCTATGGTTTGCAATAGGAAGAACTGTCATCGGACCTTGCAAGAACAGCCCGCTTCAAAACTATGCCGGATTACGGGGCTGATTCAGCACTTCGCAACCATGTCTGTCATTTTCAAAAACCAACGACTCATCTACCTGCGGTTTTAAAAGCGCAAATTTCGGCATGGTCGAGGTTCGGCACTCCAGCCCCGTAAACCGGCATAGTTTTGTTCGGACCAGCCCACGTCGGCGCGACGCAAGGCAAAATGATCCGTTTTCCTCCGTCCCCAAGGGATCAATGCTTACCGCCGTGACTGTTGCGCCAGATCTCGCGGCCCAGCATCAGCGCCAGCACCAGCGCACTCACGTAGCCCATAAAGCCAATGACCGGGATACCAAACACAACCGGCTCGATGCGCGCGTAGTACACCACCGACGAGCCGATAAACAGGCCGGCAATCACAATTGCCATCGACATGCGGTCGATAATTCCACCCAGCTGTCGCAGCGCCTTATCGCTGCTCATGATCTGCGTGTTCACCTTAAGCTGGCCGCGCGTGAGCATGCGCGACGCCAGCCCCAGATACTCGGCCGCCTCGAGCGAACCTTTTGCCGCTCGATAGCTGCTCGCGGCAAGATCGCGCCCCATATCGCGCACGCGCGCATAGGTGCTCTTCTCGTTTTTGATATGCGTCTGGATAATCTGGATCATGTTGACGTTGGGCATGTACTCGGTCAGCAGGCCCTCGAGCGTCACCATGCCGCGGGCGAACATCGTCACCACGCTCGGCAGCTCAACGTCGTTTTTGCGCGCCAGGTTTAGCAGCGAGGTCAAAAACTCGCCGATATCCAGGTCTTTAAGGTCAAGACCCGCAAAGTCGGCGACGATAAAGTCCAAATCGGACAAAAAGGCCGAATGGTCGAGCTCGGCCGAGTCGCAGCGCGTCACGGCAAAGCGCATAAGCGAGTCCTTGAGCTTGGGCACGTCACCCTCGGCCACGGCGAAAATCATGTCCTTGACGATACCGCGGTCGTGGCTCGACATGCGCCCGACCATGCCCAAGTCGATAAAGTAGACGATGCCGTCCTTGAGGATGATGTTTCCCGCATGCGGGTCGGCATGGAAAAAACCATCGTCGAGTACCTGCGTCGAGTAGTCCTCGACAATCGTCGAGCCGATCTTTTCCAAGTCATAACCCTCGGCCACCAGGCGCTCGGGATCGGCAATGGAGATGCCGTCGATGTAGTCCATGACCACGACGTGTTCGGTGCAAAGGTCCAAGTAGGATTTGGGACACGACACGCCATGCACGCTTTTGTGGAAGTCATAGAAATCGTTGAGGTTTTTGGCCTCGGCCAAAAAGTTGGTTTCCTCGCGAAACGAGGTCCACAGCTCTTCGACCACGCCGTGCAGGTCAACAAACTGGTCGGTGTTGACGAACTTTGAGACGATGCGCACCACCGAACGGATGATGTCGATATCCTGAGCCATAACCTGCTGCGCGCCGGGGCGCTGCACCTTAACGGCCACGTCCTCGCCGGTCACCAGGCGGGCTCGGTGTACCTGCGCGAGCGACGCGCTTCCGAGCGGGTTGGGGTCGATCGCGTCGAACATCTGCCCCAAGCGCTGGCCGTATTCCTCTTCCAGACAGCGGAGCACCACCTCATACGGCACCGGCTCTACGTCGGAGCGCAGGCGACGAAGCTCGTCACAAAACCGCTGCGGCAAAATCTCGGAGCGGTTAGCCAGAATCTGCCCCATCTTGACGAACATGGGGCCGAGCTCTTCGAGCAGGCGGCGCAGGCGAACCGGCGTGAGGTTATCCCACACACGATACTTTTTGACCAGGCGAACGATCTGACCGATGCGTTCGCGGCGACCTGCCGGTGTGAGCTGGTATTCCTCGTCCGGCGCCATCGCGTCGGGCTCCTCGGGGACCATATCGACAGCGCGCGGCTTCTTGCGAGCGCCCGAGACGGCGGCCTCAACCTCATCGACAACCGCCGTCTCGTCACCCAAGGGATCTAAATTGTTGTAATCGGTGGTGGAATCTGCCATCTGCGCTGCTACTCGGCCTCTTCGGCGTCCCCTGCGTCGTCGGGCTCAACAGACTCGACGGGCACCGAGGTCACGTTGTCCTCGACCGAATCGACGATGTCGCGCACATGGGCCAGGAAGGCCGTGCGCTCGGGGGCGGTCATAACGCGGACGCGGGCCAGGATGAGCTCGTCGAGCACGCGCTGTGCCGCAGTCTCGCCCTGCGTGCCCAGGCGCTCGGTCAGGTCGGAGATGGTGCCACCCGCCTGCTCGAACATGTCAGACACGCTGCGGGCGATATCGGGGGTGCCGGCGTCCTTGCGGACCTGCTCGCCCTTGGTATTGAGGTCGTCGAGGACCTTCTTGCCGCCCTCGACGGCAACGGCAGCGGCACCGAAGCCCACGTTAATGGCACCGTTAACAAGCTGATCGAATTTCATAACCATGGTTGGCTCCAATCGTGAACAACTGCATTGGCGTTCTTGTACCCAAGATTGGGCGAACGACACAAAATCGTTTTACCGCCAAGATAGAAATCGAGCGGGGCAAAGCCCTCGACGGCGTTTGCCCCGCTCGCTCGTTGCAAGGTCGTCTTTACCTTACGTTATCGTTCATCGCAAAGGAATTCTTCATGGCACAGCTCGTGGTGTAGAGCACCTTGCCCAACAGAGCATCGGTC
>ERZ1026858.1102-NODE-1102-length-14107-cov-39.739325_pt1 | contig 14107 bp, 9 predicted proteins | sample MGYA00380159_ERZ1026858 | MGnify/ENA primary metagenome ERZ1026858 (study PRJEB33269, sample SAMEA4719795) | human gut metagenome | biome: human-associated habitat; feature: organic feature; material: feces | place: Cameroon | collected 2013-10 ...
TGAGTAGTGAGGAGCAGGAAAAATACGATGAGAGTATTAAGGCTGCCGATGATTACTACTCCGGCCTTTATGGTTCTTATGTTGAAGGCGAGGAAAATGGTATTGCTAAAGGTGAACTATCTAAAGGTTTGGAAGTAGCCCGTAATTTGTTGGCAATAGGTATGTCTTGGTCTCAAATCAAGCAGATAACTGGATTGACAGAAGAAGAATTGAAGCCTCTTCAGGTGTAGTGTATATTCCGTATCGCCGGAAAAGCCTCCGCCAGGCGTTCCGGCGGATTTGCAATCCGCCGTCAAAAAATGTCCCACCTATTATGACTCTGCGGATTTGAAATCCGCAGCAATTAGTTTTGCTGTCCTGCCGTCCGGGGGAAAACTATTGCCCCCACTATATTTTTTTCAAAACTTTCTCCCGATTTTCTTGCTTGTTTCAAAATATTGTTGTACCTTTGGGGGAATAAATGATAGAAAGTAGATCTTAAAAACAACGTAACTCTATGAATATCAGACAAATTACCCCCCCATATCGGCGGGCATCAAGGCTTTATTAGCCTTTATATTAGCGTTTGTCCTTGCCAGTTGCAGTAAGGAAGAAACGATGGATGCAGGTGAGCGTGTCATCTGCATTTCAGCTAGTGGTACACGCACTTACTATGCCATAAATGAAACCGACGGCATCACTTATACCGCCGACGGTATAGTATATCTTATCAATCACGATATCAAGCATCCCAAATGGATACTTAGCTATGAAGAGATAGCTAAGCACCTTGACATACTCTTCACCCAAGTATCAACGATGAATATTTCGAGAACCAAAGTCCTGAACGATGGCCTTTGGCAGTTAAAACGAATCTGAACAAAATGATTACTCGATATCACGCAAAATACTATGCACAACTGCTCTCGCAGAAATCTGTAGGCAACAATTTGCAGAATCTGTCGCAGTCTCTGCTCAATTCTGCTGTTGACATCAATCCACACCAGATTGATGCGGCTCTGTTTGCCTTTAAGTCTCCACTGAGTAAAGGTGTCGTCTTTGCTGATGAAGTGGGATTGGGAAAGACGATAGAAGCAGGACTTGTACTCTGTCAGATGTGGTCCATAGGCAAACGTAAAATCATTATCGTATGTCCAGCTTCTCTGAGAAAACAATGGAGTTTTGAACTTGTAGAGAAGTTTGGTATAGCTAGCGAAATCCTTGATGCGAAGGTCTTTAATGCGTATGTTGCGGAAGGTAAAAATCCATTCTCTTACAATCGGGTTATTATCTGCTCCTATAACTTTGCTGCCAAGAAGAAGGCAGAGGTATTGCGCCATGGCTTCGATTTGGCTATTGTGGATGAGGCTCATAAACTGAGAAATGTTTATAGAAAGTCTGCACGCACTGCAGCTGATGTTCGAGATGCCCTGGCAGGAACCAAGAAACTCCTGCTTACGGCTACTCCATTCCAGAATTCCCTGATGGAGCTCTATGGGCTAACCACAGTCATAGACCCGAATTTCTTTGGCAGCGAAAAGACCTTCCGCCGTGATTATGGCAATGGTGAGAATATAGATGAGCTGAGATTCCGTATCAAGCCTCTCTTTACCCGTACACTTCGCAAGAATGTAAAGGAATATGTCAATTATACCAAGCGACTCCCTTTGACGCAAAAGTTTACAAGTACCGATGAGGAGTATGAACTGTATGAGGATGTTTCAGAGTTTCTGAGAAGAGAAGATATTTATAGTGTTCCAGCCGGACAGCGTAAGCTGACAACCATGATTATCCGCAAGATTCTGGCATCATCCATATTTGCACTTATCTCCACATTAACGCATATACGTGAACGTTTGGAAAGAATGCTCAAGAAGGAACAGATGGAACGTTTTGATGCCGATGAACTTCTCGGTGATGATGAACCTGATTTTATGGCTGATGTTGAGGAGGATACAGAGGATAGTTACGAAGAGCCTGGTATGTTTGATGAGGATGATGCTATCAGTATTCCTAAGTTAAAGGCTGAAATTGCTCTTCTCAATTCATTCATAGCGAAGGCTAAGAAGATTCGCAAGGAGTCGAAGGCGGAAGCCCTGCTGGCTGCTTTGAAAGAAAGTTTCCAGATTCAGTCTAAGTCAGGCGCCCAGCGCAAGGCACTCATCTTCACGGAATCAACCAAGACCCAGGCTTTCCTCCGTGATAGCTTGGAAGCTAATGGATATGAAGGCAAGATTGTGCTTTTCAACGGCAAGGCCAGCGAGCCGCAGACCAACGAAATATACAAGAAATGGTGCGATGCCCATCCTGACAAGGTGAGTGGTATCAAGGCTGCCGACAGGCGTGCTGCCATTGTGGATTATTTCAAGAATTCTGCCGAAATCATGATAGCCACCGAAGCTGCTTCTGAAGGACTGAATTTGCAATTTTGCTCCTTAGTCATCAACTATGACCTGCCGTGGAATCCTCAACGAATCGAACAGCGCATAGGTAGATGTCATCGTTATGGGCAGAAATATGATGTGGTGGTGGTAAACTTCATCAATACTCGCAATTATGCGGATGTTCGCGTTTTTGATTTGCTTTGTAAAAAGTTTAAACTCTTTGATGATGTCTTCGGAGCCAGTGATGAAGTGCTTGGCAAGGCAGACAGTATAGACTTTGAAAGCCGCATCCTGCAGATTTACCAGCAGTGTCGTTCCAAGGAAGAGATTGATGCCGCATTTGAGAAATTGCAGAATGATATGCAGGAAGAGATTGATACCCGCATGGATGAAGTGCGTAAGCAGGTGATTGAGAATTTTGATATTAACGTGCAGGAACATTTGCGTACCACCAAGGATGCAACAGGTGCCTTCCTGAACCGTTATCAGCATATCTTCTGGGAATTGACCAAGTTTGTGCTCTCCTCTGAAGCTGTTTTCGATGATGCCAAACATACGTTCCGTCTTCAAGTACCGGTAGCTGGTTGCAAGAAAGGTGTTTACTGTATGCTGAATGCATCAGATACCGAAGGTGTTCCTTACCGATTGTCTCATCCGCTGGCACAGCATGTGCTGAATACGGCACTTTCGCTGGAAACGGAAGATGGTGCTGAAATCCATTTCTCAGAGAAGGCCATGCAGATGAATGCTACCTTGCCAGAGTATCTACAGGACCAGGAAGGTTATCTGATTATGGCGCAGCTGAAAGTTGCTTCGGTTGAAGAAGAGCAATATACTATCTTCACGGCCTTGACAGAACAGGGCAGAACGCTTTCTCAGGATGATTGCGAAAAGCTGTTTTTGAATGGTGGTCGTGAATCGCCGGTAGAAGCTATTCCTCCTCGCATTCTTGAAAGTTTGCAGCAGAACAGTGAACGCCGCTGCGCTGCAAAACTGAAACTGATAGATGAACGCAATCTCGGCTACTTCCAGCAGGAGGAGACTCGAATCTTCAACTGGGAGCGTGATATGCTCAATGGATTGGAAGAAGAGTTATCTACTGTCAAAAAGGCTATTCTTCAGGCAGAACGGGATGCCTTGCGGGCTGATAGCATACAGGCCAAGTTAGAGGCCCAGCAGCATGTGGATGAACTGAATCGCAAGAAGCGTCGCCTACGTAACGAGCTGGATGACAAGGAGGATGATGTCAGTATCATGCGTCGTAACATGATAGCAGAACTGCAGAAGCGTATCATATCTCAAGCTGATTCAGCCAAGGTATTTATTATACATTTTTCAACGAAAGTTTAAAAAATAAAAGCATATATGAATGAAAGAATGATAAGGTTCATTGAACTATTGAACCAGATGTTTGAATTGGATAAGTCTGATCTTGACTTCGGTATCTACCGAATCCTCAATATTCGACGCAAGGAAATCCAGAAGTTTTTTACCGAAGGGCTTCCAAGGCAAATCAGAGAAACACTAGAGCCTTTTGCTCAGGGAAATAAGGATGAACTCAGAAAGCAGATTGCTGAGATAGAACAGCAGGCTGCTGCCTTTGGTGCATCACCTGAGAATAACCCTAAATACAAGGATTTGAAGGCACAGTTGCAGCAAGGCACAGATTTGAGTGCCTTGGAGAGTGACGTATATAGTGCGCTTTACAACTTCTTTAGCCGCTACTATGATGAGGGAGATTTCATCAGCAAGCGCCGCTATAAGGAGGGTGTCTATGCTATTCCTTACGAGGGTGAGGAAGTAAAGTTGTACTGGGCTAATCAAGACCAGTACTATATCAAGACGTCTGAGAATTTCAAGGATTATACTTTTACCGCTGGCGATTATACGGTTCATTTCCTTTTGGTAGATGCTACAACAGAGCAGAACAACAACAAGGAAGACAAAAATAAAAAACGCGAATTCATGCTCTTTACAGAAGATGAAGAGAAGTATCCTGGCGTAAAGACATTCGAATATAACGAAGAGGAAAAGACCGTTAATATCCGCTTTATCTTTGATGTGCCTAAAGAAGCAGAAGTGAAGACGGACGAGGAGGGTAAGAAGAAAAAGAAAGTAGATTATTCAGAAAAGAATAAAGTAGAAATTAAGCAGTGGCTCAGTACGCAACCAACTGCTGTTATGCTGGAATTGTTGCGAATTACGAATCCTGATGCCAAGGCTAAGGATCAGATTAGCTTCTTGGACAAGCACCTGAAGGCGTATGTGGCAAAGAATACTTTTGATTACTTCATTCACAAAGACCTGGGTGGTTTCTTGTCACGAGAGCTTGATTTCTTTATCAAGAACGAGGTGATGCACCTTGATGACCTTGATACAGAAAATGAGGCTCGTGTGGAGACTTATATCGCTAAGGTTCGTGCTATCAAGCAGGTAGGCCGTGTTATTATCAAGTTCTTGGCGCAGATTGAGAACTTCCAGAAGAAACTCTGGTTGAAGAAAAAGTTTGTCGTAGAGACTAACTGGTGTATTACGCTCGACCGTATTCCAGAGGAGTATTATGATGAAATTCGCCAGAACAAGGCGCAAGTACAGGAGTGGATTGATATGTATGCTATTGATGAAATTCAGCCAGATTTGGAGCATACAGAACCTTTCACCCCAGTACCTTCTGTGCTCTTTTTGAAGCAAAATCAGAACCTTATTGTGGATACCAAATACTTTAGTGAGGAGTTTAAAAATAAGCTTCTTGCAGAGTTTGATGATTTGGATAAGGAGACGGGAGGATTAATGATAAATAGTGATAACTTCCATGCGTTAAATCTTTTACAGACTAAGTATACGAATAGAGTTAATTGTATTTATGGAGATCCACCATATAATGCTAAGTCTAGTGAGATTCTATATAAAAATACCTTCAAGCATTCGTCTTGGATTACCATGATGCGAAACAGACTTGAATTAGTTTCGCCATTGAAGACTCAAAGAGGAGCGATTGTGACAGCAATTGACGAGAATGAAGGCTTTAATTTGATGAAATTATTGGATGAAATTTTCCCTTATTGGAATAAGACTGCGGTAACGGTTCTTCATAATCCTGCCGGTGTACAAGGGGATAATTTTTCTTACAGCCATGAATATGCATTTTTCCTTTTTGAGGATTATAAACATGTTATTGGTAAAGTTGAAAAGAAAGAAAAAACAACAGAACCATTTAGAGATTGGGGACCTACGGGTTTAAGAAATCCGCAAGGAAATACATTTTATCCGATTTTCGTCAATCTTTGCGGTGATAAGATTATCGGAATAGGAGAAGCTTGCCCTAGTAATTTCCACCCTGGTAAGCAAAATATTATTTGTGATGATAAAATTATAGTATATCCAATTGGAGAAGATGGAGTTGAAAAAAAATGGGTTTTTGCAAGAGATACCGTAGAAAGCATTATAGATGAATTATATCCGCAAGAGAAAAATGGTATAGTTCAGATAATGCGAGATAAATCTAAAGGAAGTTTTAAGACCGTTTGGTATGATGAAAAATATTATGCTAATGTATATGGTTCTAAACTTCTTAATAATATTATCGGATCTAAAAAGTTTGATTTCCCAAAATCTCTATATACAGTTAGCGATTGTGTTTATGCAATAAATGAAGTACAAAAAGGAGATTCTATAGTAATGGATATATTTGCTGGTTCGGGAACAACAGGTCATGCTGTCATAGATTTGAATAAAAAATTTCCAGAAGGCAATAGAAAATATATCCTGATAGAAATGGGGGCTTATTTTAATAAAGTGACTCATCAAAGAGTAAAGAAAATCATATATAGCTCTGAATGGAAAAAAGGTAAGCCTTTATCACGCAATACTGGTGTTTCTCATATTATGAGGTATATGCTTCTCGAACAATACGAAGATGCCCTGAACAACATACAGCTGAAGAAAGATGAAAGCTTGGCAAGCCTCTTTGGTGATGACTACACCATCAACTATATGTTTGATCTTGAAGCAAAGGGCAGCTTATTGAATTTGGATGCATTTAAGGCTCCGTTTAGCTACGAGATGAATATCACGGAGAAGAATGAGATGAAGCTTCGTAAGGTGGATGTCTGCGAGACCTTCAACTATTTGATAGGTCTTACTGTCAAGCATCAGGGTATCATCAGAAGCTATGACAGCCTCCCTGCTGCAAAGCCAATGTACGAAGGTGCTGTAGATTTGGTAAAAGGCACCCAGTTTGCCTTCCGCCAGATAGAAGGAACGCTCCCAGACGGTCGTAAGGCACTGGTCATCTGGCGTACCATCAGCGATGATTTAATGGCCAGCAATGCAGCCCTGGATGCCTATTTCGAGAAGTATCGCATCAATCCGCTCGACCGAGAGTATGATATTATCTATGTAAATGGAGACAACAATCTGGAGAATCTTCGTACATCAGATGAATCATGGAAGGTGGTTCTGACGGAGCAGGAATTTAATAAACGTATGTTTGAAGAAATGTAATTATGGCTAGGACTAAAAAGAATCAGGTGCAGGAATTGCGCTTTGATGAAAAATTGGTGCTCTTCAAATTCATGCAGCGAGAGTTGGGTATCACGGATATGAAGCAGCTGGCGAGACAGATGAACCTGCCGGAAGAGGAAGGTATCAATGAATCTACTGGTAATACCTTGTTCATTGAATACTTCTTCAAACAACCTGGATGCAGAATACCGGAAACCAAACTGCGAGTGTATGATGAAAACATCAGACGATATACACAGAAAATCGGTGAAAATAGAGGCGGACTGACCTGGAAATATTTCCAGTATCTCAGCCTCCTTTTCACGGAGATTTACCTGGATCATTGGTTTTCAGATAAGGAATCTTTCCAGCAGGAACTGACGGATTTCCTTCATGATGAAGATGACCGTACTTTGGGGCAGATTGGCTTTCTGGACTTCGATTTGGCAAAGATGAACAAACTTGCCTACATGTCGGCTACTGGTTCTGGTAAAACGCTGATTCTGCATGTCAATATCTTGCAGTTTTCATATTATCTGAAGCGAGCTAAACGCATCAATGCAAGCATAGATATCAATAATGTCATCTTGCTGACTCCGAATGAGGGCATGAGCCGCCAGCATCTGGAGGAACTGAAGATATCGGGGATACCTGCCAAAATCTTTGTCAAGGAAGGTCCGTTAAAATTTGATGGCAATGAAGTACTGATTATTGATATAAATAAGCTTGATGATGTCGGCAAGGACAAGACGGTCAGCGTGGATAGTTTTGAAACCAATAATCTGTTGTTGGTGGATGAAGGCCATCGTGGTTTGGTAGGTGGAGAAAAATGGGTTGGCTACCGTCAGAAAATGGCTGAGGATGGCTTTACCTTTGAGTACTCTGCTACATTTAAACAGGCTCTGGCAGGCAAGAAGACTAAAAAGAAAGACCGGGATATCGTGGAGGACTATCAGAAGGCAATCCTCTTCGATTACTCCTATAAGTACTTCTATAATGATGGCTATGGTAAGGATTATCGTATCTATAACCTGAAGGATACCAATATCAGTGAGGATTCCCGTCTGCTTTACCTGACCGGTTGCCTTCTCAGCTTCTATCAGCAGAAGAAATGCTTCTTGGAATATGGCAAGGAGCTGGCTCCTTTCAGAATAGAAAATCCGCTGCTGGTGTTTGTGGGTAATAGCGTGAACAAGGCAAACAAGGATGAAAGTCTCACAGATGTTGAAGATGTCATCATGTTCATTGATCAGTTTGTTCGCTACAAGCGTCAAACTGTCCAGCGCATCAACCTGGTGGTGCAGCAGAATACGGGTCTTATCGATGCCAAGGGTATTGATATCTTCTCGCATGATTTCAATCCTCTCTACGAGTTGAATGGGGGGAATACACCTGATGGACAGGTGCTCTTTGAAGACATATTGCATCTGCTTTTCAATACGACAAGTCATGCAGATGAACCACGTCTTCACCTCGACCATCTGAGTAAGGCAGGTGAGATAGGCATGCGTATTGGCGAGGATGGTGATTACTTTGGTGTGATCAGTATCGGAGATACAACAAAGCTGATTAAATCCTGTGAAACCAAGGGAGTTGTTACGAAGAGTGAATCATTCAACAATGATTCGCTTTTTGAATCCATCAATCGCAAGGATTCCAAGATCAACGTCCTGATAGGTTCTAGAAAGTTTACCGAAGGCTGGAACAGTTGGCGAGTGAGCACCATGGGTCTTATCAATTTTGCCAAAGGTGAAGGTTCCCAGGCTATCCAGATGTTTGGTCGTGGTGTGCGTCTGAAAGGTTATAATGGTATGCTGAAGCGTAGCCGAGCTATCAATATTCCTGGTGTTCAGGCACCAAAATACATTGGTAAATTGGAAACGTTGACTATCTTTGGAGTAAAGGCTAACTACATGGAGGAATTCAAGGCATTCCTGGAGTTGGAAGATGTGCCAAGCAACGACCAGATTACGGAGATTACCCTGCCTACGGTGTCTCGTTATCAGGAAGTCAAAGCTAAAAAGCTCCGTGTGATAAGAGTTAAAAGCGGCAAGATATTCAAGAGAGATGCTGAACGCAAGCTGTTGGATAAGCCTAGCGAGAAATTTAAGAGTTATCTTATGAAGAATCCTATTTTGCTAGACTGCCGCAGCAAGGTGCAGGCGATAGAATCCAGTGGCTCTATTGATATGCGCATAGAGGTGAATAACAAGCCTATAGATATGCCGGAAGTGAACATCCCATTGCTCGATTATTATCGCATATTCGATGAAATCGAAATGTATAAAAATGAGAAACTCTACTTCAATATCACGATTGATAGAGACAGATTGCCTTCTATTCTTGGAGATAGAGAATGGTATCAGTATATCGTACCTGCTGACCATCTGAAGATAGACAGCATCAAGCGCCGGGAAGAAGTAACTGACTTTGCGATTATGGCTTTAAAGATTTATATGGATAGATTCTTTAAGTTTGAGAAAGAGGCATGGGAAGACAAATACCTGGAGTATGGAGAGCTGGAGGCTACCGACAACAACTTCGTGGATGAATATAGAATCAATCTGACCGAAGAAGTGGGCGGTGACTGTGGTGAAGAACTCAACAGGTTCATTTCGGATGCTGCAACGATATTGGCAACAGATAGAGGTATATCGGAATATGAAAAGAGTACGCTTGCCAAACAGTTCGTACTGTTCGATTTCCGCCATCATCTCTATGCTCCTCTAGTATGCGTAAAGAAGAACAATCTGAAGATACAGGTCTCTCCAGTTCAGCTGAATGAAGACGAGAAAACCTTCGTGGATCTTCTCGACTGCTACATGAAGAATCATGGTGCAGAATGGAAGGATAAATCACTCTTCTTGCTTCGTAACAAGAGCAAGGTAGGTATGGGCTTCTTTGAAGCGGGTAATTTCTATCCAGACTATATATTCTGGATTGATACCGATGATAAGCAGTATATCAGCTTTATCGACCCGAAGGGTTTGATGCATATTATGCCAGATGATCCAAAGATTAAATTCTATGAGAAAATCAAGGATTTGGAGGTACGTCTTGCGCCAAGTGCAGGCGATAAGCAGATTGTTCTCAATTCGTTCATCATGTCATCAACCCGAGGTGCCAATCTCAGGGAGTGGTGGAGAATGAAGAGCCCTTCTGAGCATGAAGCAAAGAATGTCTATACACTTGACGATGCTAAATGCATTGAGAAGATGATTCAAAAAATCTTTTTGTAGATAATTTTCGAGAGAGGAAGCTGAAAAACAGAGTGCTTCCTCTCTTGAAAATGCAATAAAGAAAAGTTAATATTAAAAAGAAGCATTATGAGTAAAAAAAGTCTTTTAGAGGAATATATAAGGATAATTCAATAGACTAAGTATAAGGATTTGCTTATGTATAAGATGAACAAAGACCTGCCCTACGAGCAGCAGGTAAAAATCTTGCTCCACCATTACGACCAGCTGGTGGTGGAGAACAAGGCCTTGAAGGCTCGTATCAAGGAGATGGAAGATGAAAAGGCTGAGTATGGTGACCCGAAAGAACTGCGGGAAATGCTGAAAACGCTTCCATCTAAGGTGAAACAGCTCAGAGAACTCTATAACGAGCGAGATTCAAGAATCAACTGGGCTAAGAAGAAAATGGTGAAGTATCTGAGAAGTAAGGGGGTAAAACTGCCTCTGATTATGACATTTACGAAAGCCGTGGAAATGTTAACGGAATTGCCGGAACAATCATAGATTTGTGAGGGCGGTTCTTGAATATGAATTAGATATTATTGAATTTTAAAATATTAGCTTATGAAAGTTTTTACGTTTAAAAAGGGGCTGGTAGGTAATGGTCTATTTGCCCAAAGCTCTTTTAAGAGTTTTATTGTTTTGGTAGTCATGATGATCATGACTACGAGTAGTGCTATGGCGGAAGTTATAGATGGATTTCGATATAAATTAAATTCTGAGACGAAGACAGCAATGCTGCTGCCATCTACAGATGGTTCATATTCTGGTGATATTGTTGTTCCGGAAAAGATTAGAGGAAATGATGGGGTAGATTACTTGATTGTTGCTTTTGAGGAAAAATGCTTCTGTGAATGCAATGGCTTGACATCTGTCACCATTCCTTCGTCTGTAACGTCGTTAGGAAATTATTGCTTCTCTGGTTGCAGTAGCTTGACTTCTGTCACCATTCCTTCATCTGTAATGTCGTTAGGAAATCATTGTTTTTCTGGTTGTAGTAGATTGATATCTATTACTATTCCTTCTTCTGTAACGTCGTTAGCAAGTTATTGTTTCAATGGTTGTATTAGCTTGAGAACGGTCATAATTCCTTCTTCTGTAACGTCGCTAGCAAGTTATTGTTTCTCTGGTTGCAGTCGTTTGACTTCTGTCACCATTCCTTCTTCTGTAACGTCGTTGGGGCATAATTGCTTCGAGAACTGCTATGACTTGACTACCATAACCATTCCTTCATCTGTAACAACATTAGGGAGTGATTGTTTCCGAAATTGTAGTAATTTGACTTCTATTACCATCCCTTCGTCGATTACTTCGTTTGAGGAAGGATGCTTCGAGAATTGTAGTAGTTTAACTTCGATTATTATCCCCTCATCGGTGACGACACTTAAAAACGATTGTTTTTATGGTTGCAGTAGTTTGGCAAATATAACTATTCCTTCTTCTGTAACTACGTTGGGTAATAATTGCTTTAGGGATTGTCAAAGCTTGTCTTCTATTACGATTCCTTCATCTGTAAAAGTGCTTGGGAATTACTGCCTTAATTGTAATATCGAAACTCTTTATTTTAAAGGAAAACTACCTGACGTGTATAATCTTTCTTTTTGGGGGTGGCCCGAGTTAACTCAAAATTACAATAGTTTAGGTATACCAAAATATTGTGATATCAAAGTCCCTACTGAATACCTCCAGGATTACAAGGATGCTTTTGGTGAAGTTTACAAGTATATTTCTGCCTGGAACCCTGATGAAACAGGCGATGGCGATAAGCCTGCTACTTCTTGCGCCACTCCATCCGTTTCTTACGAATCAGGAGAGTTGAAGTTCGCTTGCGAAACGGCGGGAGCAAAATATCACTATACTATCAACGATAAGGATATGGCTACGGATGCACTTAGCGAAGACGGCAAGGTGTCGCTTTCTGCCGCTTATAACATATCAGTATATGCTACAGCTGATGGCTATTCTCCATCCGAAAAGGCGGAGGCTACTCTTTATTGGATTAACGCCAATCTGGAAACAGCCAATATCAACCTGGCTAAAACTCGTGGCATCGTGGCTTCTGCCCATGATGGTATCGTCAGCATTTCCGGTCTTGATAATGGCGAGGTGGTTAAGTTCTATGCAGCCGATGGCAAACTTCTGGGTTCATCTTCTGCCGTTGGCGGTGTTGCTTCATGCGCCGTATCAGCAAAGATGATTATCGCTAAAATCGGCATGGATACCATCAAAGTATTGATGAAGTAATGTATCTAGAGGACAGAGAAATGCTTCAGAAATTACCTACCCATCCATAAAAGTATGGAGAGAAGGTGTAGCACTAAAAATGCGCACTTTTTCTCCTTTTTTTGTTATTCTGTAGTTTAATTTTATTCAAGTATTAACGTTTCTGAAAAATATACCCTCCTATTTTTGTTATGTGTGTAATGCATTTGGCTGTTCCAACTATTAGTAGTAAATTCGCATAAATTTACAATTAATATGTTGGATATAGCAAAACATAGAAGGGTGTTGATTCTGGAGAATTTAGCTCAGCTAGACAAAAGAATTGATATGATACAGGAAGAATGCATCATCTTGTATCTCAATTCATTTATTGGTGGCAAAGCTGAACAGATATCTGCATATCAGTTTTCTAATATCACGCATATAAAGTATGATACAGTGCTCAGAGTGCTGAAGAGAAGTGTAAGTCTTCAGCCTTTGCAGCAGAGAAGATGGTGCTGCTGTATCCTATATAATTGGGATAGAATCGTTGATGAACTGATCAAACGACATACGGCGGAAGGTAAAAAGTTTGACAAGAGTCTGTTTGAGAAGAATTTCAATGAAGCCTTTTCGCAGTGGATTACTTTTGCGAGAGACTTGAAGCAACTTAACAAATTGGAAGCACATATAGCAAAATACCAAAAGCTTTTTGTGCCTAAAATAAAAAATGAATAACAAATAATTTTATCTAAAAAAATCAATATGAAACGAACCAATACACTTACCTAGGGAAGAGTAGTCTGCTGGTATCGAGGATGCCACCCTTTGAAGCTCTCCTTGGCTATTCGTTAGTCTAGCCCTCTCCGCGACCACTAGAGGACCTAATCAACTATAATATTTAATTTAATACCTTTTTGTTATGGGTAAGAGATTTTTCTTTAGACTCATCCGCCTGTTTTGTAAACATGGGGGATTCTGTTTGTTTAAGAATGTGGTATATATGCAGCCTAACAGCAAATATATCGAGAATAATTACGTGAATTCTAATGATGATTCGAAGGAGGAGGATACCGATGAGTAGAGTTTTTCGTTTTAATGGTCCTGTTACCTACATAGAAAATAACTATGAGGGGGTAGGACTTCAGCATAAGAATTCTGGAGTTTCTTCTGAAAAGAAGAACGATTCCGATGAAGTTGTTTTTGAGCAGAGTGTTAAGGTGAAATGCTCTTCTTCTGCAGCAGGAAGAACTGCCGAGGTGCTCTTTCCCGACAAGAATGGCGGGAAGGATGTGAACCTGACGGGGAAGATGGCGAATGCCTTTGTGAATTATCTCAAACTGCATCATCTCTCGAACGAGCAGCTTTCTACTTCGGATGGGGTGATGAATGAGAGTGTGGCGGCTTTCTACCAGCATTGGTACGAGCAGGGATACTTATATTCGGGTACTCCCAACGGAGCTTCCATTACAAGATTCCTGCAGGAAGACTGTAAGATAGAGATGAAGGTGACTCCCAAGTCGTATGGCGATTATATAAGAAAGAAGATTAATGCCGGACGTATTGACGTTGATGTGGAGTGTAAAGTTGAGGATTATATGGATTCTATTGAAGGATGAATTCTTGCGCCGAATAGCGAGGCTTATTTGACGTAAAGAAAAAAAGTAAATAGCATAATATGCTAATATATAGGGCAATCCGAAAGGGTTGCCCTTTTCCATTTCCGCCGAATTCAATTTGGCGCATTCGGCGGAAATGGCGTAACGGAGATTTCTTTCTACTTTTGCCCCGGATTTCAGAACG
>ERZ1026858.1103-NODE-1103-length-14104-cov-8.870453_pt1 | contig 14104 bp, 15 predicted proteins | sample MGYA00380159_ERZ1026858 | MGnify/ENA primary metagenome ERZ1026858 (study PRJEB33269, sample SAMEA4719795) | human gut metagenome | biome: human-associated habitat; feature: organic feature; material: feces | place: Cameroon | collected 2013-10 ...
CAATCTGCAAGTCGCCCTGTAAGGGCAAAAGCTTTGTATATTGTCCGGTTTTTAAAAGCTTTTGCCCTTACAGGGCGACAGGTTTGCTGACGTAATTACCCAGGGCGCTGCCCTGGGCTAAGAGCTTCTGCCCCTTCAGGGCGTGTGGGGAAAAACTTGCGAAACTTCAAATTTCTTACAGAACTTCCGTACATGAGAATGTTCAGTTTGTAAGAAGGATACTCACGTATGCAGATTGGTATTTCTTTTACCAGTTGGCCGAATCGAATGGGTCTTCTTTCTTGAATTGTCCCTCGTCATAGATGATTTCTCCCCAGCTGGATGGCTCTTCTTCAGGGTCTTGTGACTCTGTGCGTTCCGTCCATTTAAGAGAGCCTGCGCAGATGCTGCAAGTCTCAGCCATGATGGTTGTGGTCATAGGACACATATATCTTTTTTTCATCGTCTGTCGATTTTGAGTGTTTAACTAATTGTTTTGTTAGTCCTGGCTTTCTTGTTCAAGACTTGTAGCTCCCGATTATCTCTTGATAACTTTCTTGCCGTTCAAAATGTAGATTCCACTTGGAAGTCCGTCCAAGGAACTGCTGTTGCTGATGAGTTGACCATTCAGGCTATAGATGCCATGGGCGAATCTGTCAATTCTGCTTTCTTCTTCGCCATAGATGATGGGGCTGATGCCAGTGGTCTTGTCCAAGAATACACCATCAAGGAAAACATTGGCTGGTTTGGCAGGGTTGCCGTCGGAAGCTGTAGTTGGTGCAAACCATACGCTGAAGCCTCGCAAGCCTCTTGCTCTTTCAGCAGAAGAATACATCTTACCATTGGAGAAGAAGTAGCAGCCCGTCAGGTCGCTGCGACCCGCTATGATTTTTTCTTTTTCCGTGATGGTCCATTTGCCGTAATCATCTTTGTCCTTGTCTGTAGTATTATTCTGTGTGCCTTTTCCGAAGGTTCTGGCAAATGTTCCGAAGGCTGTCATGGTGCCGTTGCCACTGACGAAAGGAGTTCCTGAACCGTCAACGACAATGCTGCTGTTGGTTGTCCAGTACTTCGTATTCATCTTGGTGAGGTCGTTCTTGTTCTCTTTGTTAACAGTGAATGTGACATTGGGAATGTCGATATGGTTCATGCCGATGCTCACCCGTACATCCTTCGCCTGGTCGTTGCCTGTCGAACTCAGCAAGGCTGTGTAGGCTGGTGTCTGCTCCAGTTCGGTATGCTTGGTTGGGAAGATGATGTAAGGTACGTAGGCTTGCATGGTTATCTCGTCGTTTCCAACCTTGCTCATGTCTACGCTGACAAACTGTATCTCGGTGCTGGTCAACTTGTTGAGTTTTGCCAGTTTCACGTTAGGACCGAATGCCTGCGTGAGTTGGTCCTTGGTAAGGCTTACGGGTAATACAAAACCATTCCACTTGTCCTTGTCGAAGGTCTTGTTGAGGTGGAGCGTCACACTCTTGTAGGTGTTGGAGCAATTCTCCAGATATTCCAAGTTGTCCCTGTCCTGGTCGAGAACCAAGTCGCCATCAGTTGTCTTGCTTGTATAGAGGAGGCGGAAGTCATCGAATACCGTCCACTCATTCTCTGATTCCACAGGCTTGTTGTATTCCTGCGTTCCGATTTCGATTCCGAATCGGATAGTGCCGCCACCTTCTGGCACCTGTACCAGCACACTGTTGAAATATTTGTGACTGCCGTAGAATTCCTTGGCAGCATAGTCCATATTCTGCTCATCGACATGTAGCGCTGCCTTTTCCTGTGCAGACATGTAAGCAGTCTGTCCCAGGATGGTGGCATGCAGCGTCTTTGTGTCCGCAGTGTTGTCGGCATTCACCAAGCAGGCATAGAGTTTCGCCTTAGTGGTAGTGGAGAATCCCTTGCACTCGATGACGTATGCACCGCCATGACTTACTTTGACATCCTGGTAGATGGTGCCTCGGAAATTCTTGGCATCAGCACAATAATACTTGCCGCAATGACGCTCGTAATTGTGGTTTTCCGTGAACGTGATAGCATTGCTGCCTTTGGGGAAAGTGTAGCTGAAGTTATTTTTGAAATCTGAGGTATAATATTCATCGATCTTGATATTGCTGCCGGCTGTTGTTCCATTGCTGTTTTTGACGTAAGGTTTGTAATAATGCTCCAATCCCAATCTGATCTTGCCACTTCCTCCATATTGATAAGCCTTCCAGTTTTTCATAGCCGCATTCTCACGAGAGAAGCTTGGGCATTGCAGGCGGAAGGTCAGGTCGATGGACGTGATGATGTTGCTGCTGTTCTTGTCCTGAAGTTCAAATATCTGCTGGTATGACAGGAATCTCCATTCATCGTTGCCTTCGGCTATGTCTGTGCTTCCTTCTTCCACGGCATAGCAGTTCTTGTCTACGTCGCCTTGTGTCTTGGCAGCGATGAGGTAATACTTCTTGGTCGTGTCAAAACTGGGAGAATTGTAAGGATTCGATGAGGTGTTGCGATACGTGTATAGCTTGTAGGTGTTGGGCTTGTCTGTATCTCTAACAGGCTCCAGTTTCCAGCCTCTCTTGACAATTTCCGAGTAAATATATGCTCTGTCTATAAACACACCAATGTCTGTAGTAGGATCACTTCCCCCTGTCTCGTATTCCAGATAATTTCCTTCTCCTTTTCCTGTCTTGTCCTTCGAGTCAAACTCTTGAGCAAGGTGAATCCATCCTTTGCTGTCGATATGTATCCATAGCGGCATTCCGTATTCTTTCAAGGAGACATGAGTTCCCCAATAGCCTCCTGCATTGAGCAGCAGACCCGTCTTGACATTGTAGAGGAAGAAAATCTTGCTCTTGTCATCAGGAAAGGTGTTGTCGCTGATTGCAGCATTTATTACATCTTCCTCGCTGAAACCAGTCAGCGATTCGATGCCCACGATGTGGGTTCCATTCGTATTGGTATCCTGGGCTTGTACTTGGAGACTTCCTCCAATGGCGAATAGAAGCACGACAAGGAGAGCAATGAATGTGGTGAATCTCTTTTGTGCTGCTTCGTTGTGCTGTTGTTGTAGTTTTTTTCTCATTTCATTTCAATTTAGAAAAGTCTTTGTGTAAGTTTTACTCATACTATTTCCGACGCTCAGTTCTTGGTGATGAATAGTTGGAGCGCCAATTTTAAACATCTGCAAAGATAGTGGAAACTTTGGTGTGAGTACTTGTAATATTAGAAAAATTACTCTTTTTACAATTTCAAAAATGGAAAAAATGATGCAAAAGTGTAAAAAGAGTGAAAAATGTCGCTTTTTTGTCTTAATTCGGGGGGGTAATAATTATTTTTTGTATTTTTGTATTGCGTAATTAAAATTGTATATGATAGAGTTGTTAGAGCATTATTTCATTGTGTTGATTCAATGTGTTGGAGCCATTTATTTTGGCCTCGGCATTGTCCTGTTGTTCGGAAAAGTGCCTCTTGCTGCCGAATATCTTCCTTATCGCAAGGCGAAGAGATGTTTGGCAACTACATATTTTATCATGGGATTGAATCTTTTCGTCTACTTAGCTATTTCCAGCTCTGCCGATTGGAAAGCACTCAATCCATATATCAAGTGCGCTGATTTTATCTTCTTCTATCTGGAAGCCATCTTCTTCTTTTCTACTTTCTTCTATTTGTTGGACGAGAAGTATATGTCGTGGCGAAACTTCAGTAAGGACTGGATTGTCTTCCTGACATCTGTTGCCCTGATGATAACTTCCACCATAGGAGTCTTTGGCAAAGCGGGTGCTTGGGTCTCGTGGTTCCCCTTCTTCATGTTCTTTGTGCAATACGTGTTGTTCTTGAGACGTTTCTATATCCTATATAATGAGAAGAGGAGTAAACTGGACAATTACTTTGCGGAGGATATGCAGCAGTTTATGTTCTGGATCAAGAAGAGTGTCATCCTCATCATCCTTATCAGTGTGCTGTGTTTCACCACGTTGTTTGGGGGCATTATCTACAATTATCTTTTCCAGGTTTATGTCGTCTCTGCCAATTTCTACATAGCCATCAGTTTCATCAACTATGCCTCCATGTATGGTAAGTTGAACAGCGCTGAGGTAACGGACAGAGAAAGGATGGAGACAGATACAGAAAAACTGAAATCCTCGAAGACAGACAACTATGAGCAGCTCTTTGGTGAGCAAGTGAAGAGATGGATTTCCGAAAAGCGGTTCCTCGCTCCTCAGTTGACGATAGATGACTTGGCGGCAGAGATGGGTACCAACAAGCTATATATGTCTCGCTATATCAACCGTAAACACGGTACCAACTTCAGCACCTGGATTACGAAGCTGCGTCTGGAAGAGGCAAAAAGCTATATGCGTGAGAATCCGAATGTCAAACAGGAAGAGGTGGCTATCTATTCCGGTTTCTCCTCGTCCTCTTATTTCTCAAGGGTGTTCTCGCGCTTTGAGAGCAAGACGCCAGCATCCTGGCGTAAGGAACAAAATGTTTAAAATAGTGCTGCCGAATGTGTGGGCTATCTTTATCGTCCAGGTGATGCAAAGATAGAGGTGGTAAGAAAATAAAATGAACTTTTGTTCGTTATATAATATAACAGAACTTTCGCATGTGGTTTAAGTACGGGCTGAAGGCCCAAAAGCTCTTAGCCCAGGGCATCGCCCTGGGTACATTGACAATCAGAAAGGCGCCCTGTAAGGGCAAAAGCTTTGTATATTGTTAGGAGTTTTAAAGCTTTTGCCCTTACAGGGCGACAGGTTTGCGAACATGATAACCCAGGGCGATGCCCTGGGCTGAGAGCTTCTGCCCCTTCAGGGCGTGCTGCTTGCGTCCATTGTCCTGGGCTAAGAGCTTCTGCCCCTTCAGGGCGTGTAGGGAAAAACTTGCGAAACTTAATCATAAAATGACTTAGACAATGAATGTACGAGTTGAAGGAGCTACTGCCAGCTTGGCAGCGCCTATTGCCTCACTCATTATGGAGGCGATGAATCATGAGTGTTGCCAGAATCTGGCAGGTAAAGATCATACGATAGAGGATTTCCGACGGGTGATGACGGAACTGGTGGCTCTCGATGACAGTCAGTACAGCTATCGCAATACGCTTTGTGCTGTTGCTGATGACGGCAGGCTGGCTGGCATCTGTGTATCTTACGATGGTGGAGAGCTGCATCGCCTGCGCCGTCGTTTCATAGAGGCTGCTCAACGGGAGTTTGGTATCGACTATTCGGATATGGACGACGAGACACAGGCTGGCGAGCTTTACATCGACAGCATCGCTGTGTCGGAAGAGTTCCGGGGGCATGGCATTGCCAAATATTTGCTGAAAGCAGTCATCGAGCGTGCACGTGAGATGGGATTGCCTGCTGTAGGACTGCTTGTCGACAAGGGAAACCCTCGCGCGGAGTCCTTATATAATAAGGTGGGATTTCTGTACGCCAATGATTCTGCATGGGGAGGCCATGAGATGCGGCATCTGCAATATCAGATAGACTGAACGGTCGCTTAAAGAAATGAGGGTGTGTCAAAAATCAATCTATATCCTAAGAAGCTTATGACACACCCTCATTTTTTTGTAGCTTTTATTCTTATTTTTCCAGTTCCTCTATCTCGCTCTCATCCATGTCGCTGTCCAGACGGTCGCGCCACAGATACTTGCGTGTTTCGTGTACGATGATGCCGCTGAGGCAGAGCAGGGATACAAGGTTAGGTATTGCCATCAGGGCGTTCATACAGTCGGCGATGTTCCACACCATCTCCAGTCCGATGACACTGCCCGCAAAGATGCTGACGATGTAGAGCACACGGTAGCTCAGCATCCAGCGCTTGCCCTTGAGATACTCCACGCAGCGCTCGCCATAATAGCTCCAACCTAAGGTGGTGCTGAAAGCAAAAGTGGCTAAACCGAAGGTGAGCAAGGGTGCTCCTATGTATGGAATCTTGCTGAAGGCAGCCTTCGTAAGGGCTGCTCCGTTGTGGTAGTCGATGTCGGGGTAGGCAATGATGCTTGAGGTGATGACCAGACCTGTAAGGGCACAGATGATGACGGTGTCCCAGAAGGTGCCTGTCGATGAAACAAGAGCCTGGCGTACTGGGTTGCGTGTCTGTGCAGCTGCGGCTACGATAGGAGCAGAACCAAGACCCGACTCGTTGGAGAACAGACCACGGGCAATACCATATCGAGCTGCCATCATCAATGTGCTGCCAGCGAAACCGCCTCCTGCCGCGCGGGTAGTGAAGGCAGACTCAAAGATAACCTTGATAGCCGGCCACAGAAAGGCGTGGTTGACAAAGAGAATATAGATGCATCCCAACACATAGAAAAGAGCCATGAAGGGAACAAGCATTCCGCATACTTTTGCTATAGATTTCACTCCTCCGATGATGACGGCTGCTCCCAAGGCGCAGACAACGGCTCCTGTGATGTAGGGCGAAATGCCATACTGATTTTCTACGAGGGTAGAGATGGCGTTTGCCTGTACGGTGCTGCCGATGCCGAAAGAGGCTATCGCGGCAAAGAGTGCGAAGAGGATGGCGAGCCATTTCCAGCCCAGGCCTTTCTCTAAGGCGTACATAGGACCACCCAACATGCGGCCGCGCTGGGTCTTCACACGATATTTTACTGCTAACAAGCCTTCTGCATATTTTGTGGATATACCGAATACACCTGTCAGCCAGCACCACAGCACAGCACCCGGACCACCCAGTGCGATGGCTGTTGCCACACCGATGATGTTGCCCGTACCTATTGTGGCGGCAAGTGCAGTGGCAAGAGCGCCAAACTGGGATACATCGCCCGTGGCATTCTTGTCTTTCTTGACGGATAACTTGATGGCCTTGAAAATCTTACGCTGCGGGAAATGCAGACGAATCGTAAGAAAGAGGTGTGTGCCCAAGAGCAGAATAATCATGGGCCAACCCCACAAGAATGAGCTTAGCGTTGCGAAAATGTCGTTTAGTGTATCCATAATCTCTCTTATTTTTTTACCTGTTTGTTATTTGTCTTTCTCTTTTATGATCCCATGTTCTATTCTTATCCTTACGTTACTGTAACCCATGGCCTGGAACATTCCCTCAAACTGCGCCTTGGCATTTTCCTCAGCCTTGGCGATGTTGGCCTTTGTAAAGCATCGTCTGCTCATAGCTTCATAGGCTCTGTTGTACATGTCCTGCCGGTCTTTACCGGTCCATTTGCCTTCTTCGAAGAACGAACGTGTCTTTGCCTCATCGATAAAGTTGCGGTCGAGCAACCTGATGGGAGGCAGGGTGCAGATGATGGTGTCGCCCTCGCTCCTCAGCCATTCATTACCTACCTCTCGCATGTTAATGCCCAGACGGATGGTGCCATAATAAATTCTTACCAGTTCGTCGTCGCTGATGAGTCCCTTTCTCACGGTGTCTATCAGTTCCTCATCGCTGATGGACAGGAATTCCCACTGTCCGATGGCTTCGATACTCTTTATCTGTGTAGGCGAGAGTATGGTCTTCCCTTCTTGTTCCATCGAGATGGAGTTGTCCTTGTTGAGCCAGTACAGACCTCCGCCGATGATGACGATGAGCAGGAGTATGATGATGATTTCAATTTTTCTCATATCTGTAGTACCTTACTTGTTCTCAACCGATGTGCCGTCGATGAGGCTTGAAAGATCGGATGAGGTAAACTTCTTTCTGAAACTAATCTTGATGTTCTCGGCTTTGAATCCCAAGTTGACGAGCATGGGTACCAAGGTGTGCGCTGCACTTTGGCGGGCTGTTTCCAGAATATCCATGCGTGGAATGTCGTTGATGATGCCCTTTCGTCCTTCCTGCTCGTAGCTGCTGAGTTCTTCATCGCTGAAGTTTCTGCGTGTGAGCGATACGAATTTCTTGATTCCTTCGTGGTCTATCTTGCTGCTTGTCAGTACCACCTTAGGATCGGGGAGGATGATTTCTATCTTCTCGCCCTGCCGTCTCACGTTCTTTTCGTTGAAGCCTTTGAAGTCGATATATGCCTTGAGGGTGGCGTCCATAGGGATGGCAACCTTGCGCTTTCCTCCAGGCAGACTGATGTCGAACTCGTTTTTCAGTATAGAGCCTTTCAGTCTGAGTTGGTCGTCGTGGGTGATGATTCTGTGAACCTGTGCCTCGGCTGTATATAGACGACTGCATTTCTGTATCTGCATCACCATTATGGGAATGGTGTCGAGAGCCTTCTCTTTTTCTTTGGCTTGTCTGCCTGTACAAGCAGAGAATATGATCGCAGTTGTCATAATGACAAGTAAAATGGTCTTTCTCATACTAATTGTTTTGTTTTCGTTGCAAAGGTACGACAATTTGAGTAAATAACCAAATAGTATCAGTCAATTTTGTACTTTTCGTCTTTGTTTTGTGATAATCTGTAGCTTTTGGGTAGTTAAAAATAACATTAAGTGTGGTCAACTCAAATCGAAAAACCACAGAAAAAGTTTTTTCAGCCTATTAAAATCTATGTTCTAAAGTTTGGAACTTATGTTCTAAAGTTTAGAACTTGTGTTCTAAAGTATCGAACTTATGTTCTAAAGTATAGAACATAGATTTTTCGCAAGTGTCACAACAAATTCATGAAGAACTGAGAACAATTTGTGTGGTATTAAAGTAACTGTTTTGGTTTGTAGGGATGTTGAGTAATTACATACATGGACCATCCTTTTTTGTTAAAGGCAGTTAAAAAGGTACTTTTTTCTCATCTTCGATTAAACCTTTTGTGTTTTGTAGGGTCTTATTACTGATTAGAATTCATAAACTGAACTTTTATTATATCGTGTGAGAAAAGTTCAATAGGATTTATTAGTTAGTATTTAGGTAGTAAGAGCATTCTCTTTGTGAAAAGGGGATGCTTTTTTTTGTGTTCTTATATTTTTTTCTTAACTTTGCAGATAATTAGGTCTTCATTCTGTGGATTAGATTTATTAATGATGCAGATTTAGGCCTTCACTCAAATGAATATCAAAACAAAACTACAATGAAGAAAACAATTTCCATGCTCGTGATTGCGGTTCTGGGTGCCGCCTGTTTCTCGTCATGCGGCGAGAAGAAAAAGAGCAATGTCATCATAGCCCCTAAGCCTGCAGCTCCAAAACCTAAGAAGACACAGGAGCTGAGCAGTTATGAGCAGTCACGCGACATCACCTGGCTCGGCAAGACTTATCGTGTAGTGATGAAACGAGAGTCTGATCACAGTCTGCCTTTGGTGGAGAGTGAGGATCATACCAAGTACTACGACAACAAGATTACTATCAAGGTGTTGCGGGAGGACGGAACAGAGTTCTTCAGCCGCACTTTCCAGAAAAGCGATTTTACGGGTTATCTTGATGCAGAAACCAAGAAGACGGGTGCCTTGTTGGGCATTGTTTTTGTCGAGGTGAAGGGTGATGTACTGCATTTTGCAGGCAGTGTAGGTTCTCCCGATGTGACCAGTGATGAGTATGTGCCCCTTGTGATTACAGTCAACCGCATGGGTGCTGTCAGTATAGCCAAGGATAGCCAGTTGGACACAGCAGGTGATGAGGACGAAAAAGCCCCGTCTGCAGAAGACGAGGCTGATGATGGGGTATGATGTTATAAAAATCAGTGACTATTTTAAAGCATCACTTACTTCAATAGTTTTTTGAAGTCTTTTTCAAAGCATTGTGGGTGTTTACCGATGAAGAGGACGTTGAGCAGACAGTTGGCTGCCAATTCCTCATCGTTCAGGTCAGCACCCTTTCCTTTTCTTACTTCCTTGCCCAAGCAAGCATCCCAAGTGGTGTTGAAACAACTGTCGTCGGCTCCCACAATCATACTGTTGCTCGAGTTAGGGTCTTCCATCAGTTCGTAGCGAATGGTTTTCTTGCTCATCACTGGCTGGATGCTGCACAGCATGTCGAATGCTTTCTGAAAGACGTCGCGATGCAGATTGGCGTTAGGGAACATCGTGCTGACTGTAGGAAAGAGTTCCTCAAAGTCGAACGACTGTAAGAGTTGATATAGTTTCATCCTTTTTTACTGGTTATGTTTGCTTTTTAGAACTTAGCCATCTTGATGGCGTCAATGGCGCACTCGTCGCCCTTGTTGCCCAGCTTGCCACCACTTCTGTCCTTGGCCTGTTGCAGATCGTTGGTGGTCAGCAGACCATAGATGACTGGAATTTCCTGTGAGGCATTGAGGCGGGCTATGCCATAGGTGACGCCCTGACAGATGTAGTCGAAGTGAGGAGTCTCGCCACGGATGACGCTTCCCAAGACGATGACAGCATCATAGCCCTGGTTAAGAACCATCTGTCGTGCTCCGTATATCAGCTCGAAGCTTCCCGGTACGGTTTTCACGTGAATGTTCTCTGGCAGGGTGCCATGCTTTTCCAGGGTGTCGACGGCACCTTTCAGCAAAGCGCCTGTTATCTCAGGGTTCCACTCAGCTACCACGATGCCAAAGCACATATTGCTGGCATCGGGTACCTTGGTGAAGTCGTATTCTGACAAATTATGAAGTGCTGTAGCCATAATTAGTTAGAAGCTCTTTCGATGTACTTGTCGATCTCTGCACTCTGAACGAGCATAGAGTTCACATACTTTTTCTTGATGTCCTGATAGATCTTCAGGGCCTCGTCCTTCTTGCCCTGGCTTTCCAACACCTCGCCTGCCTTGATAAGGAAGGTAGGAGAGAGGCTGTTGTTGGTATCGTCCTCAGCCTTGCTGTCTGCCATGTCGGCAGCCTTCTTAAAAGCGTCAACAGCCTTGTCGAGCTGGTTGAGGTGAGCGTATGCGTCGCCGAGAGCAGCCTGAGAAGCTGGGCTGATCATCTGGTCGCCTTCTGTTGAGAAAGCGTCGAGGCTCTTCTGAGCTTCTGCCCATTTGCCGAGGTTGGCGTAGCAAAGACCGGCATAGAGGTTGGCCAGGTTACCAGCCTTGGTACCGCTATACTCGTCGGCCAACTTAGCGAAACCTACGAAGCCGGCACCGTCGCCATTGACAGCCTGCTCGAACATCTCGTTGTTGAAGTAGGTCTGACCCTTGCTGAGCGCTGTGCTTGCCTTTTCCTCACGAGGACCGGAAATCTGTGAAATGTAGAGGAATACACCTGCAATAACAACAATGATTGCTGCCACTGCGATAAGGATGGCTTTCTTGTATTTCATGAAGAAAGCCTCGCGGTTGTTGATGTTCTCTGTTGATTCGAGAACCTGTTCTGTTTTGTTTGCCATTTTTATTTTTTGTTTTTTATTATTTTTTCCTTCTTGTTCTTAGTGTGCCTTGCTCAATGGCCACTACACTTTAGGTTGCAAAAATACGTAAATTTATCCACATATTGAAATTTATAGCCTACTTTTTTCGTTTTTTGCGCTTTTTCTGCTAACTTTGCAGTTCAATAGTGGCATAATACGTATGATTTTAAAGAATATCTCGATAATTAATTACAAGAACATCAAGGCTGCCAATTTGGAATTGTCGCCCAAGATCAATTGTCTCATCGGTCATAACGGTGTGGGCAAGACCAATTTCCTGGATGCCATTTACTATCTTTCGTTTTGTCGCAGTGCCTACAATCCTATCGATTCGCAGGTTATTGCGCACGATGAGAACTTCATGGTGATAGAGGGCAACTATCTTGATGAGCGAGAGAATGTCGAGAATATCTTCTGCGGTATGAAGCGTGGAACGAAGAAGCACTTCAAGCGCAACAAGAAGGAGTACAAACGACTGTCACAACATATCGGATTGATACCGCTCATCTTTGTCTCTCCTTCTGATACGGTACTCATTGAGGGTGGAAGCGAGGAGCGTCGCCGCCTGATGGATGTGGTCATCTCGCAGTACGACTCTTCCTATATTGAGGCATTGGCCAACTACAACAAGGCTTTGCAACAGCGTAATGCTCTGCTCAAGATGGAGGAGGAACCTGATGTGACGCTGATGGAGATATGGGAACAGGAGATGGCTCGCAATGGTGAGCTGCTCTTTCAGAAGCGTGAGGCTTTCGTCAAGGAACTGATTCCTCTGTTTCAGCAGATCTATCGTCATATCTCTGGCGACCGCGAGGTGGTGAGCCTGCGTTATGTCTCTCATTGTCAGCGCGGTCCGCTCCTTGATGTCATACAGCGCGACCGCTTCAAGGATAGGGCTGTAGGCTATTCGCTTCATGGTGTGCATCGTGACGACCTGGAGATGCTGATAGGTGATTTCCAGATGAAGCGAGAGGGAAGTCAGGGACAGAACAAGACCTTTGTTTTGGCTCTCAAGTTAGCCCAGTTTGATTTTCTGCGCCGCACGGTATCGAGTACTACGCCCCTCTTGCTGCTCGACGATATCTTCGACAAGTTGGACGCCCAAAGGGTAGAGGCGATTGTCGACTTGGTATCGGGAGCCAATTTTGGACAGATATTCATCACCGATACCAACCGCGACCATCTCGACCGCATCCTGCACGAGAGTGACGGCAATTACAAGATATTCCATGTAGAAGGTGGAAACATAGATTTGGTTCACGAAGAATAGTAGAAAAACCTGCAAAGCAAAGAAATATGTTCAGACGAAAAGTACGTTCCTTATCAGATTTGTTGCCCGAGGTATTGAGGCGCGAGGGACTGGAGACCCCGTTGCAGCAGAAGCGTCTTCTTGCTTCCTGGGATCAGGTGGTGGGTGAGCCTGTAGCCAAGTACACTGGCGACAAGTTTATCAAGAACCAGACGCTCTTTGTCAAGATACTCAGTCCGGCCTTGCGTGCCGACCTCTCGCTGAGTCGCAGCCTGTTGGTCAAGCGGCTTAACGAGGCAGCGGAGGCTTTTGTCATTTCTGATATCAAGTTCTATACGATGGCATCCATCTTGATATCGGTGGCTTCGGTGGGCACAGTCTCCGTTTTCTGAAAGTCGAAGCATATACCTATTTTATATAGATGGGGCATCTTGCAGAGCATTCGGTCGTAGTAGCCTTTGCCTCTGCCCAAGCGATGCCCCGACTTGTCGAAACTCATGCCTGGGATGATGCCCGCTTCTATCTTCCCGTATTCATCTACAGGCAGCAGTTTGCCTACAGGTTCCATGATGTGGAAACTGCCTTGTCTTAAGTCTTTCGAACCTGTATATTCTCTTATCTCCATATTTTCTCCGTCTACGACAACGGGCAGGAATACCTGTTTGCCCTGATTGACCAGTTCGTCGATAAACTGATGGGTATTCACCTCGTCGGGAAGCGAGTAGTATAGTAGTATGCTGCGGGCTTGCTGCAACATGACATTCTGTCGCAGCCGGTCTAAAACAAGAAGCGACTGTTCTTCGAACTGTTGCCCGGAGAACTGTCGCTTTCTTTCTCTGATGATATTTCTGAGTTCTTTCTTATTCATTTTTCAGCCTTCTTATGCCAAGCGGGGTAGGCTTCCGTGCAACGAACGGTAGTTGTAGGGCACATTTGCCATGGCTACCTTCTGCTTCTTTTTGACTACCGGCTTGGTGGCAGGAACGGGCTTCTTGGGGAAAGCCTCGTTCTTTTCAAACACCTCCATCGTCTTGTTGATAACAGGATCGTCCTGGTTGATGTATTGATTCCAAGCCTGGTCGTTGAGCATGTTGTAGATCACGCGGCTGTTGATGTAGCGTTCCAACAGTTTGTGCGACTTGCGGATGAGCAGGTTGCGGCGCTGCAGACCGTGCTTGTCGGCATAGGTGGCAAACTTGTCTACCATGTTCTGCTTGTCCAGATAGTCGGCCAGCTCCATCATCTCCTTGAAGTTGTTCAGCTTCGGACGGTTGTCGTCGGTATAGGTGAAGGCGAACTGCAGGATGAGTCCGCTCATGCTTGCCTGCTTGAAGTAGGATGTCATTCCCAAAGTATCCTCGGGTACGAAGATGTCGGGAGTGATGCCGCCTCCGCCATATACGGTACGTCCCAATCCTGTGTGATAAGCCGGACCCGTATGCTTGATGCTGTCTTGCGAGAAGAACTCGCCATGCTCATAGCGGTTGAGCAGGTCTTGCTCATAGTCCTTGTCATCGCCCAGGGTATAAGGCTTCTGTATGCATCGACCCGATGGGGTGTAGTAGCGTGCAATGGTGAGTCTTATCATGCTGTGGTCGGGGAATTCAATCTGTTGCTGTACCAGTCCCTTTCCGAAAGAACGTCGGCCAATGATGGTGGCGCGGTCGTTGTCCTGCATG
>ERZ1026858.1107-NODE-1107-length-14084-cov-11.301946_pt1 | contig 14084 bp, 12 predicted proteins | sample MGYA00380159_ERZ1026858 | MGnify/ENA primary metagenome ERZ1026858 (study PRJEB33269, sample SAMEA4719795) | human gut metagenome | biome: human-associated habitat; feature: organic feature; material: feces | place: Cameroon | collected 2013-10 ...
GAGTAGATCGTCGGCAGCGTCAGATGTGTATAAGAGACAGCAGGGTCAGGCTTCAGACATCGAAATCACTGCACGCGAAATTCAAAAACTCAAGAAAGAGCTTTACACCATCATCGCCGACCACTCACACACCGACTTCGACAAAGTGTGGGCCGACTCCGACCGCGACTATTGGATGACAGCACAAGAAGCCAAAGAGTACGGCATGATTGACAAAATATTCGAACCCAAGAAAGCTTAAAGCACACATACACTAAATATGGCTAACAAAAAAGAGCACAAATGCTCATTCTGCGGCCGCTCTGAGAGCGAAGTGCCCATGATGCTCAACGGCGTCGATGGCTACATCTGCTCAGACTGCGTACAAAGTGCCTTCCACATGCTTGAGGAATATATGCCTGGTGCCACACAAAACGGCAAAAACGCCAAAACCACCCTGAAGGACATTGACCTCAACGAAGTGCCAAAGCCAAAGGACATCAAGGCATACCTCGACCAATACATCATAGGGCAAGACGACGCCAAACGCTTTATGAGCGTAGCCGTATACAACCACTACAAGCGCCTGGCCCAAACCACAGACGGCAAAAAGGACGATGATGTCGAAATTGAAAAATCTAACATCATCATGGTTGGCTCAACCGGCACGGGCAAAACATTGCTTGCCCGCACCATAGCCCGCCTGCTCGATGTGCCATTCACCATTGTCGACGCCACCGTATTTACCGAGGCCGGCTATGTAGGCGAGGACGTTGAAAGCATTCTTTCGCGTTTGTTGCAAGTGGCCGATTACGATGTGGCCAAGGCCGAACGCGGCATTGTGTTTATCGACGAGATAGACAAGATTGCCCGCAAAGCCGACAACCCATCAATCACACGCGATGTAAGCGGCGAGGGTGTGCAGCAAAGCCTGCTCAAACTGCTCGAGGGCACAATGGTCAACGTGCCGCCAAAGGGAGGCCGAAAGCACCCCGACCAGGACTATATCCACGTCGACACCCGCAACATTCTGTTTATTTGCGGAGGCGCATTTGACGGCATCGAAAAGCGCATTGCGCAGCGTCTCAATGCCCACACTGTAGGATACAACTCTGTGCAGAATGCCAAAAAGATTGATCCCAAAAACCTGATGAAGTACATCGAGCCGCAGGATCTCAAATCATTTGGCTTAATTCCCGAAATTATCGGACGTCTGCCGGTTCTCACCTACCTCAATCCGCTCGACCGCGAGGCACTTGCCCGCATCTTGGTTGAACCTAAAAACTCAATCGTTAAGCAATACATCAAGCTATTCGAAATGGACGGTGTCAAACTCACCTTCACACAGGACACGCTTGACTACATTGTTGACAAAGCTGTCGAGTTCAAACTCGGTGCCCGCGGTCTGCGCTCTATTGTCGAGACCATCATGATGGACGCCATGTTCGAAGTACCATCTACCGACAAGAAGAGTTTTGAAGTGACCAAAGAATATGCCGAAGCGCAAATGGAAAAACGCGGCAATTTGGCATAACAACTACTGTGCACACACTGGCAGCATACACCATCATATTATTTTCAGCCAAGAGCTGACAGCATTCTCTTGCAATCAGTAAATAAAAAAACGCGAAACGGGGAGTAGAAAAATCTATCCATCTGATAGATTTCTACTCCCCGTTTCGCGTTCAACGCTACGCCGTTACACTACAAACCGATGCGCACAACATGTGCAACCACCTACTTTTGCGTGCAGGCTCTGTGCAGATTTAGTGCAGGCAGACACATAGTTTGTCTACACTGCCTAAAGCGTTGATACTCAATGCAGTGCAGACGAATGTTTCAAGTTCATTCATTGGTGAAGTACCTTACCTGCATCTACACGATTCAACAATTCTGGTTCACCCTTGCCGTCGTAGTACAAATCAAGCGTATCGTTATGCCCCACACGGCTCACCACAAACCGCTTGCCGTCGGCATAACAATGTTTGACTTCATAAGCCTCAGTATGTCCCTCAAGCACCACCAGATGCTTGCCTACAAAACAAATGCCATTGCCACCCACTATCTCTCCACGCCTGTATGGAGTGATGCCAGGCAAGCGATAGTCAAATGGCAAATACAAGTCACCCGCTCGTTGAAATTTCACGCACCCTATTTCTACCAGTTCAGGCTTTGTGTCAAAACATATCCGGCTTTCAAGGTCTACATAGTATTCTGTGCCGTGCTCTTTCACATGCAAATAGGCATCATCAAGCAATTCGGCATAGTCAAACTTAGGATCAACGTGTGCGTCAAACCTCTCAAAGTATTGTGTTCGCAGCAAATACTTGCCCTCCCAATTTTTCACCACACGTACGCCATAAGCCTGCTGCCCCACCGCCGTGTACGAGCCAGCCGGCCGCCACCGTCCGGTTCTTTCATCACGCACCAATGTGTTGTAACCCGTTGCACCATTACGCACTATGCGCACGTCCATTGGTTCACGATAGTCTGCCAATCTATAGCCAGCACTCACATCAGCCATTACGGGGTAGGCAAACATACACGTTTCTCTAAAATGCCTTGCTTTTTGTTCAAAGCTCTCTTTGCGCCTTGTCCACTGATCCTTCTCTATTTTCCATTCGGACCACTCCATTGGCATCAAATTCGTGCTATAATCCTTTTTGTAATAATAACGTCCATCGTGTGCTTCAAACAGGGCATAACCGTCCATTCTGTCAACCAAACGGTAGAGCTGTGGCACAGCCGAAGGCGAAATATAATATTGACGGAAGCGCAACCCGTCCTCCACGCCACGCTGCAACGCATCATGTGTAACAAAGTCGGTCTCTGTCAGCCATCGTGTCTGCACTCTGGGGTAGAGTCGCACGCCATCAGCCGTAGCAAATTCGAGCCATTCACATCGTACAACCTTGGGCTGCCGCACAAAACGCACACCATTTTTTAAGTCAATCCAAGGACGTTCCCGGTCTGAATTGCGTCGGCTATGCAAACGGGCAAGGCCATGTGCGGTCAACTCTATTTTGCTATACGTGCAAGGCAACACCTCATTGCCTTGCGCATCAACTATGCCCTGTCGACCGTCCATACCACGCACCAGTTTGTAACCATAGTCCAAATTCAAGTCGTATCGGTGCCCGTCGTGTGTCATCACCACAACCATTTCGGTTCGTTTCGCATCTGTAGACATAACGTCTGCCGTTTTAGACCGACTGGTCAAAATCCCCATGTCGAGTACGCTCCTTGCTTGCCTTACATCTGCCTTTCCCGCCACACGCCCATCGAACATGGCCTGCCAGTCACGATCGTCCGAAGGAAGACCAAACAAGCGGTAAAGCCCCACATTATCCAATATCAAACAATACTTTTTGCCCTCATACACACGCATGCCGCGCCCCACCTGCTGCAAATACTTTGCCAACGAAAGTGTTGGGCGCGCCAACTGTATGAACTCCACATCTGGGCAGTCAAATCCCTCGCCAAACAAGTCAACATTCACAAGCACATCTATTTGTCCCTGCTTAAAGCGTTCAACCGCCCTGTTGCGCTCATCAGCAGGTGTTCGGGCACTGATGGCCAGCGCTTTTATGCCATGAGCACAATAGTAATCGGCCACATGATTGGCATGATCTATGTCTATGGCATAAACAATGCCCTTCTTGCCATGCGCATACTGCTGCACAGTATGGCAAAGCCGCTCTATACTGGGACGCACATCAAGTTTTTCGCGCATTTCCCTCAACGAGAAATCGCCGTCTGCGGCACGTTTTTTCAATCCACACACCACCTTTTGCTCCTCGCTGTCGGGCCTTACCGACATGTAGTCGTATAGCGACAAACGCCCATTAGCTATAAACTTATTATACGACCACGATTGCAGCAACACCTCAAACAATTGTCCAAATCCACGACAGTTGAGCCGGCACGGGGTGGCGGTCAGTCCCAGCTTTTTAGCCCCATGGCAAGCGTTCATCACCTCGGCATACGTAGCAGCCAGCGCATGGTGCGCCTCGTCTATCACCATCAAACCCGGTTGTTCGCCCATCTCTCCGTAATGGCGGCACAGCCACTGAATGGAATACACCTTTATTCTGGCATCATGGACCGCCCCAGCTGCAGCACCACCCTCCGCACCAAGCACCTCGGGCAACACCTGCTGCAAGGTATGCCGCACCTGGGCCACCAATTCGCGACGATGCGTGACTATCCACACGCAACCACCATGCAGCCTCAACCAGTCACAAACGTAAAAAGCCAACAAGCAGGTTTTACCCGTGCCTGTTGGCATTTGTACCATAACAGATTGATGCGACTCAAAGGCCGCATCAATTCGTTGCTTCATGTCAAGCTGGTAATCGTAAAGTCGCATACTACTCATGCGTATTCCTGATTTTGGAAAAGGAAATATGGGTGGTTCTAATAATTCTGGAATAGGGATTTGTGCGCTATCGAAAGTGCTAATCACATTTCAGTATTGCAGAACTCTGAAAACAGAATTTTTAGAATCACCCATATATTATTGCAGCCCGGTAAAACCGAACAAATAGCGGACCTACGCCTCAACAAGTTTCACCACCCTTGGACTGCCAAAAGGGCCTTCTTCAACAGCCTCCATACGTCCCGCCATACACTCCTCAAACAGTATGGTGTGCACACGCAGTTTCTCGGCTCCACTATGCTGCATGATGTCAGCCACAGCGCAATGGCCGCCATGCTGTTTGATATAGTTGATTATTCGTTCTTTATCTTGTTCTTTGTAGTTCATATTATTCACTATTACGTTCTTAAAACTTTGTTCCCGACACAATGCGGTAAAACGTGAGCCACAATATTTTGGCATCGAGCCACCACGAGCGGTGTTCAAGATAAATAAGGTCGTAGCGCAATCGGGCTACCATCTTGTCCACCGTGTCGGTGTAGCCATTATAGAGTGTGGCATACGATGTCACTCCCGGGCGTATTTGATACAAGCAAGTGTAACGCGGGTCGCGCTCCATTATCTTGTCTATGTAAAATTGCCTTTCGGGGCGTGGCCCAATAAAAGCCATATCGCCACAAAACACATTCCACAACTGCGGCAGTTCGTCAAGATGGTGTTCACGCAGAAACTTGCCAATCTTTGTCAATCTCGAGTCATGTCCAGTATTATACAGTTGCGGCCCCATCTTTTCAGCATCAAGCCGCATGGAGCGGAACTTGTAAATGTAGAATGGCCGTCCAAAGCGCCCTATGCGCTCTTGTTTGTAAATGGCTGGGCCACCGTCCTCACGTCTCACCGCAATGTAGCAGTACAGAAATAGGGGCGAAAACACTATCAAGCACCCAAGTGCCGTAAACATATCAATTATACGCTTCACATTACGTTCAAAGGCATTCATACCATCGGGTATGAACTTAAAATGTTCCATATTCTGCTCTTTGATTGTTTGTTGAAATAGCTGGTGTATGTTGTTCTTCATATTGGTTTCGTGATATAATTAAAGCACGCCTTTTGGTCTTTATAGCGCGCTTATCAAAAAGGTTAGCTTTTTCTTCTGTAACGATGCAAATGCTGCCATGTAAACTGCCACAATTTGAACAAAGGATCACACAATGTTTCAGTAGGGAAATATCTTACAAAGCGTACATTGCGATGTAACGACCGCACAAAACGATACAAAGCCGTTTCGTTAGCCTTACGCTTGAGCCGTTCGTCATATTTACCAAAATTGCCCGACCTTAATATTTCGTCCATTACAAAACGGCCAGAATATTCGTCGGGCGGCACAATAAAATAATTTGGCGAAAGCCCAAACAACTGTTGCAGCACATACATCAAGGCTTTGGCAAATGACGTCAAATTCAAACTTTCAAGATGCGCAACCACTTGTTCACGCTTATCAACCGGCAGTGATTTTACCACGTAATAATAATCCATCACCTGCCTCAGCCCAATGCCCTCGCCCAACAGATGACGATAGATATGTATCAACACATATACTGCATTGAAACTCTCCGTTGGTACTGGCAAGGTAGCACCGCTACCATTTCTCAATAATTCAAAATGCTCAAATTGTAAAGCCGATTGCTGCTTGAAATAGTGCTGCAATTTGGCATTCGTCAGACAAGAGTTCATCCACGAAGGGGTAAAATGCACCTCCACCTCCACCCCATTCACGGGCGGATAATCTACATGGTGATAGCGTACCTCACCCTTAGGGCACATCTTGCGCACATATTCAAGCACCTGCTTGCGCTCTCCCTCCACCCACAAGTCTACATCACCTGGATTGCGGAGTTCAGGGTGCGGGTAAAGTAACGCAAGTCCTTGTCCTTTTAATACAGCCGAACGAAATCCATTAGCTGCAAAAGTTTTCACTACATCTATTGCTGCCGCATTCACGCGTTCGTTCATCACCTTTATTTGTTCTGCCACGGCATACCACCTCAGCAACACATCTCGTGGCGGACGCTCCTTTTCCTGCAAACTGCTGACGTATGGCCAGAGCACACCCACCAAAGCCTGCTTGCGCGCATCATCAAAAGCTTGCTGCCACTCATGTTGCGAAAACGTTAACGCGGCTTCGGTTGGCAATGCAAAAGATTTACGCAACAGCCTCACCAAAGGCATGTGCCTTTGTTCAATGCCTAAATCGTTCATTTGTTTATGATTCTATCGTATAGTTTTTTATATCCATTTACCATTTGTTCTGCTGTCAGTTCTGCACTGAAAATCCTTGCAGATTTTTCGGCAAAAGCTTTATAAATATCTTCATGCTCTAATATGTATTTTATTCTGTCGGCAAAAACCTCCGCTTTGTTTTCAAGCGCAAAACCATTTTCACCGTTTCGCACAATTTCGCTTACACCCCCCACATTCGATGCCACAACAGGCAGTCCCGCCCGCATGGCTTCAATCAGCACCATCGGCAGCCCTTCGTAGTTACTTGGCAGCACAAACATATCTGCCATTTTACAGCAAACCCCAGCCTCTTGTATATTGCCTAAGAAATACACATTTTTACCATGCGGTTCGGTCACGGGGTGCTGATTGCCAATCCACACAAACGCATACTGCGGCAACAATGCTGCAATCTGCAAAAAAAGGCTTACATTTTTTTGGGGGGAAAGTCTGGCTATGCAGAGCACAGTCTTTTCGTAACTATCACTAATACTTTGCCAATCCACACTACATGCCGCACCATTGTCACTTTGCGGAATACCATTATACACCATTCTGACATGGTGAGTTATACCCTCTTCATACAAATGTTTCTCATCGTATTTACTCACCCCTACAATGTATTGGCAACGCCGTTGCATCAGTTTTTCTACTGGTAACAATTTGCGGTAAGCCACACGTATGGAATCAAACCCATGTACAGTGTACACTATTTTGCTTTTCGGCAAAGCCACACGCCCTAACATACCAGCCTTCGATGAATGCAAGTGTATCACATCGGGCTTGTATTTGCCGCACAAGGCGCGCAAGCTGAAACATGCCTTTACGTCATTCAACGGAGACAAAGCACGCCTCAAGCACATACACGGTTCGCGTACTACTCTCTCGTCAAGCATATTCCACAATTTTCCATCTCCCTCACCTGCCACAACTATCACCTTGTGTTCTCTACACAAAGCATTCGACAGACAGGCTACAACCGACTGCGCTCCACCAAGATTGGAGCACGTTATAACTTGTAATATGGTCATATTCTAAATAAATCTACTTATTGCAATTCGTACATTACAAATAACACGCGCATCTTTTTATTATACCATACACATATAGCGGTGTACACCATTTCATTTTGTTATAACAAAAAGAATATCTATTTTTGCCACATCTTTTAATCATAGCAAAAAGTTACACATGATACAACTTATCAATCGTCCTCAGTACACAGAGCGTATCAAGCCATTTGTCAATAAAAACATTATCAAAGTGCTAACCGGCCAACGCCGCGTTGGCAAAAGCTGCATTCTGCTGCAATTACAAAAACACATAAAGGAATGTACCCCAGAGGCAAACATCATTTACATCAACAAGGAGTTTGAGCAATTTTCATCTCTGCGTTCAAACACAGAGCTAACCGATTACATCAATCAGCACCTCGATAACACAAAGCCTAACTATCTTTTTATTGATGAAGTGCAGGACATCGCAGGTTTCGAACATACCCTGCGCAGCCTGCAAGCGCAAGACGCCTGCGACATTTACATCACCGGAAGCAATGCCACCATGCTGTCAAGCGAACTTGCCACCTACCTTTCTGGCCGCTACATCGAATTTCACATATTCAGCCTAAGCTACCTTGAGTTCTTGACATTCCACGAACTTGACCACTCCACCGCCAATCTGCGCAAATATCTTACCTTCGGCGGACTACCTTATTTGTCAAACCTCGTTTTAGAGGAAGACATAGCCTTCGAATACCTGCGCAATGTTTACTCCACCATTCTGTTGAAAGATGTTGTAAAACGCGAGGGCATTCGCAACGTAGATTTTCTCGAACAACTGGCCCTTTACACAGCAGATAATGTCGGCAACCCGTTCTCGTCTACCAACATCAGCAAATATCTGAAATCACAAAAGGTAAACATGACGCCCTTGTCTGTCATAAACTATCTGCGCGCACTGCAAAACGCCTTTCTCATACACAAAGTGCAACGCATCGACGTGAACGGCTTGCGAAAATTCGAAATTGGCGACAAATTCTACTTCGAAGACTTGGGGCTGCGCAACTGTCACCTTGGTTTCAACTTGCAAAAGGACATTCACAAATTACTTGAAAATGCCATATACCTACACCTCCGCCAACTTCAGTACCAAGTATATACAGGCCAGCAAAACGGAGGGCGCGAGATAGACTTCGTTGCCATGCGCAAGGACGAGGTTGTCTATGTGCAGGCCTGCCTGCAACTGACCGATGAATCCACCCGCCAACGTGAGTTCGGCAACTTGTTAGCTATTGCCAACAACTACCCCAAATACGTGGTCAGCCTCGACGAATGGACCTCCGGCAGCAATGTCGATGGCATCAAGCATGTGCATCTGGGAGATTTCTTGAAAATGGAGAGGTACTAATTGGCCAACTTAGCGGCTTGATAATATACATTATAGTAAAATGCAAATGACAAACTACCTACTGTATAAAGCGATAAATATAAAATTCTGTTCGTTAATTTTTCCATTCGTAGCATTGGGTAAATAAAAATGTAAGAATAGAACACCCACGAAAGCATTACTATTCTATTACTTAACCAATTCATATTTACCAACAGCCAAAAGGCATTTATAAAGACATACATATTATATATCTTCACAAAGAGTTGGTCCTTCCAGCCTTTTCTTATAATAATGACATAGCCCCAAATAATCGGGGGCAAAGAAAATAGCAGAAAATCCCAACGATAACCTGTCCTGGTAAACAACGACATATCCCTGCCCTCTGCGGTAAAATATGCCGCACTATGCCAATCATCTAATATGCCGATATTGGTAAATAAATCATTAAAATACGATCCACATATAATTGACAATATCAAACAAAGACACCACAGCTTTATATATAAGCCTGAGTACTTCCATCTACCCTGCACCCAATAGGAAATGACTATTATAATAGTAGAAATGTGTATGCTTAAAGCAAGCAATGTTAATGCTAAGCCAAGTGTTTTCTTTCTACACTCATAATAATATATTGCTAACAATATCAAAGATAGAGCCAAGCCATTTCGTATGCCATTTACCGCAAAATTATAAAAGAAAAAAGTGCCTAACACAGATAATGATGCAATATAAGCATTCTTGCGAAATAACTGATATAGAATATAGGCCTGCGCTCCCATATAAATTATATCAACTAATACAAAAAAAGACGATACTCCCAATCCAAGATTAGAACAAAACAACATGAAGTATCTGAAACCACGGTCGCCTTCTTCAAAAAAATCTTGTGACACTATCTGAATATGCTTATACCATGTGGCATACGTCACTGTATCCGAAAAGAAAGGGTCTATTGGTCTTGTTCCCAAAAACAAAGCGCACAATAATGTTACTATGATGACTCCTAACCGATTACCATTACATAAACTTCTTTTATATACAAAATCATTGCCTGCCCTTGCATAAGTAAATACATACAAGCATGCAAGTAGCAGCAAGAAACCATAGTACACGGCTGGATAGATTTGAGGAGACATTGCAATCTTACTTATAAAACAATTTATAAAACAATTTGAATATAAACTTGGCCAAAGAATAATTCACCATTGACAATAAAACGATTAGACTCTTTAATGTAAAGATGCGATTAACAAAAATAGCCTTCAATGGAACATATTCTCTAATATATGCTTTATATTTACATTCGTCCATACCTTTGGTACGCAATCCGACAAAAGCCAAATTTAATGCAGAATAAGCCAATTCCCGACCAAACAAACTGCATGACAAATTTGCTCGTTTCCAATTATCAATATAAAGCATTTGATCGAACGATGCCATCGTTATATTGCTAGTATAATTATTTCCAGATATATCACGACGATAATGACAAAGTCTGTTATTTACAAAACAGATTTTCAACGGGAACCTGAGCAGTTTTATAAAGATAAAATGGTCCTCTCCTTGGTTTATACCCTTTTCCCAACTTATATTGTATTTTGCAAACAAATCTCGTCGTACTAATTTGTTAAATGTAGAACCGAGTATGCGATAGCAAAGCAATTCGCGCATTAGATTTTCTGATGAGATTTGCTTGTATCCATGGCGCACAGCACGTTGTTCTCCATTGGGATAATTATAATAAAAATCAGATATTACAATATCTGCATTACAAGCAACCGCTTTATTATACATTATTTCATACATATCTAACTCTACCCAATCATCACTATCACAACAAATAAAATATTCGCCACTAGAACGTTCTAATGCCGTTTGTCTTGCAGAAGCTAATCCACCATTTTCCTGGTGTATAACAATCACCCTATCATCAAGTTTTGCATACTCATCACATATACGCGGACAATCGTCTGTACTCCCATCATCTACAAGAATAACTTCTATATCCTTGAGCGTTTGCCCTAACAAACAATCCACACATTTTCTCAAGAAAGGCTCTGTATTATACACCGGAACAGACACACTTACCTTTGGCCGTTTACTCCTTATCATTGATGATGCTTTAACAGATGAACAATAGATGAATACAAATTAGTACCAATTATTCTGCGTGCTAATAATTTTAATTTAGCGGTGCGATTCAACCAACTCCCGTCAAAGTGGTGAATGCACAATGTGTTGGGAGTTATATTCACCACTTTAGTCTCGTAGTCCTTGGGACAAAGCCAGTCTTGCGGGAGCAGAGTGAAGCCGTTGACGGTCTGCAACTGATTGTTAGGCACAAAACCATATTTAAGCAAAGTGTTGGTGATGCGCGTTACATTGGTGGTCAAGTCCATTGAACCGTCGGACTTCACAAAGTGCAAGCCATCGTATTCAGAAAGTAGCTCCTTGAATATTGGCAAACCCTCCCGACAAGCCATCAAGCCTGTCGGGATTCGCGTCGCTGACTCAAATCCCGACACCGCATCATATTGGAGCAGCACGTCAAGCGGCTTTAGCACCTCTACATCGGTGTCCATATATATGCCGCCTTCGTGATATAAAGCATGCAGACGCACCACATCGGTCACAAAAGCAAATTTGCGATTGTCGTATGCCTCACGCACATAGGGGTATTGGTCGAGGTCAAAATTGTCCTCGTTCCACTCTTTTATCTCATACTCCGGCAGGTATTTCTTCCACGAAGCAATGCACTTTCGGACCATTTCGGGCATCTTGCCGCGCCCGAACCAACAGTAATGTATCCTTTTGGGAATCATGATGTCTTGATTATTTTATTATTTATATAGTTTGTTGCCATCACCAACGCAGTTGTCGACAGAATTGTCGACACAACTACGAGGCTTATGGCTAAATAGGTTGAAGAGATATGTGGTATCAGAGCTAAAGGACCAAGTATAAAGATGTGATGCGTGATGTATATGTAAAAGCTGTATTTGTCGAAAGGAGCTATTGCAGGCATAAGACGAGCAACGGGCAAGCGAGAAAAGGCCTTGATGCCCAACAAACAGAACACTACCCCCGCCACACCATGCCAAGCCTTATTCAGCACATTATCATACTGGAGTATCACCTCCCAATTCAAGTAACAAGTCAATAACACGAAAAGTACAAAGAAAAAACATAATGCGTATTTTCTGAATCTTCCTAATCTCGCATAACAATACCCTGCGGAATAAAGTGAAATCCATGTAAAACAAGCAATGTCCTTTTTTAGCATCATATAAATTAACGCATTAGCTGCAAGCAATATGAGCAACAAACATGGAGCATACTTCTTAAAACGCTGCAGCAATGGCGTTGTGGCATAACACACCGCTATAGCCGTCATAAACCACAAATGAGAGAGGCCGCTATACCCCCCCCTAAAGGCTTGAATATCAAGCAGATACGACACGTAATTCAAAAGTTTCACAGGCTCGCTGCAAACGAATCTCATGACTGTCAGCATTACAACAGAGAACAATGCCACGGGTATGTACAGTTTGCGTATTCTTGCGCCGAACCATTTGCGCCAATCTGCTATGTACTTGTGTCCATATAAATAGCCACTGAGTACAAAAAACACCTGCACACCTGCATTGAATAGCCAAGCCCAATTATTGCCATAGGCTTGCAACAGATGACACAGCACTATCATCAGCATCGCGCATGAACGTACAACGCTGATGGCATTACGCTCCGATACCGTAATGTCAATACTTTTATTCTGCTTTATCCAAAATTCTTTCATACAATTTCACCATATCCTCACACCAGCTACGGGGTGAGAGCAATTCTTCGTTATTATGCTTGCTTACTTCGCATTTTTCTTCCAGCTCTTTCTTATCAGCTTGTATAAACGACTCCATTTTGTTTGCCAAATCCTCATAATCTCCGTCTTTGAACAAGAACGCTGACGGGTTCTTTGAGTTCCAATACGTTCCTGGAATATCGCTTTGAATGACAGGCGTCAGAAAATAAGTAGCCTCGGCTATGGCTAATGACATTGTTTCACCACGTGCGGCACTAATAAAGCAACTTGTTCGCTCTAACAATGGAGCTATATTATTCTCCGCTTTCTTAAGTTCCAACCATTCTGGCATTGATGTCAAGCCTAACCTGTCTTTTAGGAAAATGTCAAACCATTCTCTTCGTATGTATGTAAGGATTAGCTTAAACTTTACACCTTTTTTCCACAACAAATCAGCTGCACACAATATTACATCTGCACCTTTTCGTTCTGGCTGGGTTGCAAACGCTGTAAATGTAGGCAGAGTCAAATTCTTTTCACCAAGTGGCACAGGTGTAACATCGTCAAACATATCCATCACCAAACCATTTATACGATACATGACACCTGGGTAGTGCAAATTCTTGTAGGTTTCGTTATCATATTGCTTTATCGACAACGAACTGACAGACCTACACTGACCTATAACCGAAGCCACCTCAGGCGACACGCCCACCACATAAGCATTCTTTCCATACCAATGATAATGCCTCCACATCAACAAGCGGAAACGTATTTGCTTCAGTAAGGCTAATGGTCCTGTCCGTTTCAAACGTACCCAGTCATGGCCATGAAATACCACCTTGCACTTACTGCCAATGCACCTTAAAGCCTTTACGGCCGGTACATCGTATGCCTCAAAATTGGTATGAATAATATCTGGAGCTACCTCTGAAAAGATTTGTACCAATTGCCCTGCAGCCTTTGAATAATCTCCATTGGTAAAGAATACCCTGTCAACCTTCTTGATATCATCAATCCAACCTCTGTGGGCTGACTGGGTAGGGAAAATCCAACTTACCGATTTTACCCCCCCGCTTTAAGTTGCGCAGATAATTTTTCAAACAATGGTATTATGCGGCCTGGATATGGAGAATTACAAGCCCAAAGAAAAGCTACATTCTTGCCTTCTAACTTCATAATGTAATGATTATTTGTTATGCTTATATTCAACAACTCACCTTAAGCTATCCACAATACGTCCACATGCCTTGCCAT
>ERZ1026858.1109-NODE-1109-length-14076-cov-75.354682_pt1 | contig 14076 bp, 6 predicted proteins | sample MGYA00380159_ERZ1026858 | MGnify/ENA primary metagenome ERZ1026858 (study PRJEB33269, sample SAMEA4719795) | human gut metagenome | biome: human-associated habitat; feature: organic feature; material: feces | place: Cameroon | collected 2013-10 ...
GCCTGTTGGCACAAAGTGAATAGAACCATTAATGACATCAGGAGCACAGCCCATCACATAGTAAGGGAATTTACCATCCTGATAAGTCTGATGTTTTACCTCCTGCTCCATCTCCATGGCTGGACTCTCATACTGACCAATCGTGACAGACTGAAGATCAAGTGTACCATCAAAAGTCTCAGGCTTCAGAATGAAATCATAGTTTCCACCCTTGATGTCATTGAGAGCAATCTCAGCATCAACCCATTCATTAGCCTTAACAGTAAACTTCTGGGTGATATTCTGAGAATCACCACCCCAACCATTCTGTGCGGTGAGTGAAATCATACCATCCTTGGTTGACTTGATATGCAAGATAGCAACATAGTTTCCAGCCTTCATACTACAACCCGTCATACAGAAGAACTGCGACCAGTCGCCTGTTGGCACAAAGTGAATAGAACCATTAATGATATCAGGAGCACAGCCCATCTGATAATATGGGAAAGCACCATCTGTATAAGTTTGACGAGAAAGCTCCTTAAAAGTCTTCTGATCAGAATCTACATCCAGTTCCTTGTCTGCAAGAAGTTTCTCAAGCCATTTTTTTGGCTGCTGAGAATGCCAGGCAAGCGTATGACCATAAACTGTTAACCCTGCATCCTCTGCTGCCGTAACAAAAGAAGATACCTTACTGAAATCCATCACACCCTGGTCGTTGACACAGGAAGCCATCTTCATGGCATTGCCTGCAACAATCTCATCAAAGTTATGGGCTGCAAGACGGAAGAGAGGACCCTGCTGGTTGAACTCGTCCACGCCAAGTGCAGCACTTACCTTAAAGCCAGGATGAGCATCACGATCCAGATACTCCTTCAATGGCGCATAGTCGTTGAGGTACTCATACTGAGCGATGGTCTGAGGCTTCTCTACGTCATATTTCCAGTCATCCCAGTCTGCACAGCTGCCCAAAACAAATGGGCAGACCAGTGCAGATATAATATATTTATTTACTTTCATACTACTAAATTCATTTTCATTAGTTTGTTACGAAATTACTTCCATGACTCAAGCTTGTTGCCACGACTCATCATAGACATCACATAGTCGGCAGAGATGTTCCATGTTTTCTCGTGCTCTACATCACCAGCATTGGTCACTACAGTAGCATTAAACTTGATCTTCAGACAATCAGCCATGCGGTTCTTGTCGCTGAAATCCTGAATGCCACGAGGAGCAAAAGTACCAGTACCGATCTCCTTGCCATCCTGAAGAACCTTACAGTTTTCACCATTGAATGCCAGATTAATGGTCAACTCCTTCGATGCATCAATCTGACTCCAGATATGCGATTTGTCATCATACTTCCACTCCTTTACAGGATAAGAGAAAGTGATGGAAGATGTGTTGAAATCTACAGATGAAGCCACATCCAGCGCATCCTCATTCTTGTGAGTAATGGTCTTCAAATCCTGGATATTGGTAGTTCCTGTCTTGCAATACATACCTGAGTACTGATTCTTGTACTTCACACAAATCATCTGGTAGTTCTTCTTTTCAAGGATAGAATCACCAGTGAGGGAAGAAACGAGTCTTACAGGCAGCACATAGTGAGTAGTAGCAGCCTTCGGATCGTTGAAGAAGGCATCAGTAAGATGCACTGTTGTACCACCAATGATTTTTCCCTTAGGAATAGTCAGGGTGGTAGGATCCTCCAGGGTATAGTAGGATTCAGGGAGCACCTCCATACCACTACCTTCCTCGAGAAGAGATGGATCTATCTTATAGCTGATCTTACAATCCTTGGTATTCTTGTAGCCACCACCCCAAGTTGCCTGCAGCTTGAACTGATGAGCATTGTCGTTGGTATTTACCGCATCATCGTCATTACCGAGGGTGATAACGCGGATAGGTGCCTGCATAGCGAAAGATACAGTTATCTTACCGTTGTTGCCACCATTGCCTGTTCCTCCCTGAAGACTATCTTCCCAATCTCCGTTTGAACAAGAGGTAGAAAGACCAGCTACCAAGGCAAGTCCCATGATTGCAGTTCCTATTTTTCTGAATGTTTTATTCATAATCTTCTTTTTTTTTCTTTTTATTACCAAATGTTGTTTTTTTTACCATCCAGCATTCTGAACGAGTGATGGGAAATTAAGAATCTGGTCGTATGGCACAGGACCATAGAAGGCATTCTCCTTGAAGTTACGTGTTTCCACTGAGATAGGAGTATATTTCTTGCCAGCCTCTTCGTTGGTGATGCTCATACCCTTTGCCTCCTCTGTGAGGTTAGCCTTCCAGCGACGCAAATCCCAGAAGCGGAAGCCTTCGAAGCAAAGTTCGATTCGGCGCTCATTTCTAATCAACTCACGCATCTTTTCCTTGCTCTTTGCACACTCTTCCAGATATGGATCTTCACCAAACTCTCCCAAGCCTGCACGCTCACGGATTGCCTTGATGACATCGTAGGCTGAGTAACCTGTGCCACCCTTAGGACCATAAGCCTCATTGGCTGCCTCGGCATAATCCAGATAAAGCTCTGTGTAACGGATGCGGGCTGTATAATGATAAGCCTTGCCTTTTACTGTAGGATCCAGGTTGATGTCCTGACGGAGAAGTTTCTTCATATAGTAACCTGTACGGGTTGACTTGGAAACGTCCTTGTTGAGACCATCGAGATTGTCTGCGTTGTCTGCCTGTGTATTGATGACAGCATTTCCTGAACCGGCTGTCTGTCCATTATAGATAATGTACTTAGCCAGACGTGGGTCACGGTTTGCGTATGGATTAGCTGGGTCATATTCGCTGTTGGCATCTGTAATAGGATAACCATTGGCTGCAGGGAATGCATCTACAAGATTCTGGGTTGGATTGATACGACCCTGACCATAGATTGATGGTGGATAGTACTTGGTCTCCAAATCATTGTTCTCGCTCTTCTCTGTACGCCAGAGTACTTCCTTAGGACATTGTGCCGCTGTAAGATCCTTCATGTTTGGGTCTGCATACCACTCCAAACCATTTGTATCAATGCCTGAGATGCCACCATTGAGGTCGAGCACTGCCTTGGCATATTTGGCAGCCTGCTCGTAGGTTACGCCGCTGCCACTGGCAAAGGCTGGAGATGCAGCCATCAATGTAGCCTGTGCAAGAACGGCACGAGCGATACGACCACTTAAACGTCCGGCGAAGTTGGAACCAAGTACACGATTGTAAGTAGCCTTTGTAACTGTATAGGATTTGCCAAGGCAGCTGACGGTCATCGTCTCATTATCCGTATCCTTGTAATCAACAGGGAGTACACGTACAGCCTCTTCAGCATCCGCAATGAGCTGCTTCATGCAGTCGGCATAAGAAGCACGCACCTCCAAGGTTTTGAAATCTGAGCTTACATCCGTTGGCTCAAGAATATTAGGCACACCGAGGAGGGTTCCATTGGCATCCAAACCACCATGGGCACGGAGCAGATAATACATGAAGATTGCTCTCAAACCCTTAGCCTCGCCGATATAACGCTGCTCATACATGGCACGCACTGCCTCATCGCTGTTCCAGTTTACCTTATCCACATTGGCAAGGAAGAGGTTGATATACTGGATGGCTGCACGGCAGTTGCGCCAGGTTTCCACAGGGTTGTTGCTTGATGTCCAGCTATCTACACCAGTCATCTTGCGGTAGCTTTCGGTAGCGTCGTTACTCACGGCATCGTCTGTTGCGACATCATTGAATGAGTAAGAGCCGTTTGGCAGACGGGTATAGGCGTTGCCAAGCACACCGTCAGCATAGTCAGGGTGTTCGTACATATACTCGAAACCGAGATGGTTTTCGATGGCAGGCTTAAACATGTCGTCACAGCTTGTCAGTCCTATCGAAAGAGCCAGTCCGAGCACCACTCCACCAACTTTATATTTTGATAGTAAGTTGTTCATCACTTTTGTCATTTTCATTGTCTTAATTTTCAATATTAGAACTCAACCTTTGCACCGAGGGTGAAACTGCGAGTTTGAGGAGCAGAACCTACATTGCGTTCCATCTGCTTGCGCTCACCGGCTATCGTCAGGAGGCTGCTGCCATTAACATATACCTGCAAGCCCTTCACCAAACTGTTGTCTCCGAAGAGTGTCTTGTTGAAGTCGTAGGTAAGCTGCACGCGGCTCAAGTCGATGCGGTCGGTTGAATACATCCAGTAGTCGGAAGCATTGAAGTTGTTGTCACCACTCTGTGTTGTCAGACGAGGATAGGTGATAGACTCTCCGTTCTTGTATTTACTCTCTGTCCAGGCGCCGAGTACCACATCACTGTACTTACGCTCACCGTAAACCCAGTTGTAGGTATCGCCCTTGATGGCATTGCCACCAAACTGACCTGTCAACATGGCGAAGAGAGTGAAGTTCTTGTACTTCAAGGTAAGATTCATACCACCGGTGAACTTGGCACTCCAGCGACCGATAACCACGCGGTCCTTGCTGTCGATGACACCATCACCATTCTGGTCCTTGTATCTCAGATCACCTGGCTTCAAAGTACCGAAAGAACTCTTGACCTTATCATTGTCAATTTCATCCTGACTGTTGTAGTAGCCTAAGCACTCATATCCCCAAAGGGCATCAGTGAGCTTGCCTTCAGTACGCATGTAGTCATACTCAACATTCTCTGCAACCTTCAGGTTCTTTGAACTGTTGGTCTGTCCGAATGCCTGGATGCCATATTCGAAGTCTCCCACCTTGTCTTTGTAACCGAGAGAGAAGTCAACACCTGTGCGGCGGTTCTTGCCGTAGTTGATGTATGGCACGAATGTAGATACAGGCCAGTAGGTATGCATATAGCTTGGATAGATGTAATCTGGCTGAGCGAGCAAACCATCAGTCACCGTGTTGTAGTAGTTCACGGCAAAGCTGAGTCGGTTGCCGAACAAGGCACCATTCAAACCTACATTGAATTCCTTGCGCTTGATGAAGCCCAGCTTGTCGTTACCACCACGCTGAGAGTCGGAAGTCTGGATAGTGTTGTTGGCGTCAGACCATCCCCACCATGTACCGGTAGCCGTGAAGATATTCTCATACATGAAGTACTCTTTGATATCAAGATCCTGGTTCAAGACGGTATAACCTGCGGTAAGACGGAGGTCATTGAGCCAGTTTACATCCTTCAGGAAATTCTCTTCAGAGAGTCTCCAGCCGAGAGTTGCCGATGGAGAGATGGCATTGCGGTTGCCCTCTGGAAGCTTGGCCGAGTGTACCACATTGGCAGCCAGGTCGGCATAGTACTTATGTGCATAGTTGTATGATACGAGAAGTCCCAGGTTGGCATTGCTTACCTTGTGGTACTCACCGCTGATGGTCTGCTGATAACCATTGGCGAGCAAGGTGGCATTGACATTGTGATTGCCGAAGGAGTTAACGTAGTCAAACTGGCCGGTCCAGGCAAGAGTCTGGCGCTCTGCTGAGTTGCTGGAATTCAAAGTACCCGTATGCTTATCCTCACCATACTGAGTGACGGAACCGATAATCTGCTTGCCGTCAAACTGTGTCCAGTTGACACCGAAGCTTGCATAACTGTCGTTCAAGGATGTTGTGTATGACGTAGAATAGTCAACCGCAAACATGGTCTTGAAGCTCAATCCCTTGAGCACAGAAGACAGGTCAAACTTGACACCTGTATCAAACTGCATCTGGCGGGATGTCCAGGTGTTGTAGCCTGCAGCATACATATCTGCGAAGGCATTGGTCTGGTCTTCCTGTGTAGCACCCAGGAAATACTGTCCGGCTGGCAATCCCACAGGATTGGTGATGATATTTCTTGAGTTATTGATGAGAGCCAGAGAATTGGCATCCATCGGGTCAAGATAAGACAGCGGGATGAATGGAGCCACACGGTTAGGGCGCAATGTAGAAGCTGCCTTCCAGAATTCACTGTTTGAACCATGCTGGTTATAATAGGTAGCGTTGGCATTCACCCAACCAGAAGCCCAGTCAGCAAGCTGGAGGTCGATGTTACCACGTACGTTCAGGCGGTCGGTATAGTTGTTCTTTCCTTCACCGAAATTCAGGAAATCACCCTCGCGGTAGTAGCTTATGTTGGTATAGAACTGTGCAAACTTACCACCACCTTCGAACTCAGCCGTCACATCGTAGCGAGACTTGGTCTTCTTGAGATAATCAGAATTATAGAACTGCTGGTTTGGATAACGGTAAGGATTGGTACCTGCAGCCGTGTTATAGATGTCTTCAGCTGAATATTTGGCAGAAAGACCATCGTTGGCAAGTGCCTGATTGTAAAGCGTCATATACTGCGCACCATCGAGATAGGTAGGGAAAGACTTCGCTACACTCATCTGATAGTTGGCACGGGCGCTTATCTTCAAAGGTTCTACCTTTCCACGCTTTGTTGTGATGAGGATAACACCCTTTGCAGCACGGCTACCGTAGAGAACAACGGCAGAAGCACCCTTGAGGAAGGTAATGTCTTCAATCTCCGTTGGCAAAACATTGTTTGCATCACGTGGCACACCGTCAATCAGCACGAGTGCATCACCCTGGTTCCACAGCGACCCGTTATAACCTGCAGCCAAAGCCTGCATATTGTCGAGGCTATAGGTATTGTAGTTCTTCTCCAGCAGATTCTTCACCTTCACCGTGCTGACAGGAGTGATTACATCACGGGCATCCGCCTTGCGGAATGCCACGTTGATGGTGTCTGCTTCTGAGGCATCCTGTGCCATCACTCCTTGTGCAGAGAGAGCGAAGAGGGAAACCGGAAGAATGGCTTTATATCTTGAAATTATGTTGTTCATAATTTTTTCTTCTTTATTCTTTTAATTGTTTTCTTGATTCACACTCTATTACCAACCTGGATTCTGGAACATCTCAGGATAGATACTGGTGTCTTTCTTCTTCAAAGGCATCCACCAGTGCTTGCTTGTGAAGTGGCGGGTAAGAATGGTCTTCTCCTTGAAACCGGATACCTCGGTGTTCTGTGGATTCTTTGGATCAAACTTGCCTGCACGTACAAACTCCTGCGATGTCTTGATGTTGTAAGGTGCCTTGTCGAGAAGCAACCAGCGACGCAAGTCATTGAAACGATGACCTTCGAAAGCAAGCTCTACGGCACGCTCGCGGCGAACCTCATCCATGAACTTGTCCTTGTTGCCTGTAAACTTGGCTGCTACGTCTGCTACTCCGGCACGCTCGCGAATCTTATTCACTGCATCGAGAGCTGTGAGTGAGCACTTGGCTGAAGCGGTGGCTCCACCTACGGCGGCACAAGCCTCGGCATACATCAGGTAACAGTCGGCAAGACGCAGGTAAGGCACATCAATGTACAACTTGTTATAAGTACTACCCATATCATAGTTGTTGGCAATCATAGGAATGAACTTATAGAGCAGGTAACCAGTGCGGCTCTCGTTGATATCATCACGATAAGTACCACCTGTATAGAGGTTGGCGTATCTGTTGGCATCCGGTTCGATGGTTCCCTCTACCACCTTTACTCCATCATATACGATGTCGTGATAGAAACGTGGATCACGGTTCTTCCAAGGATGGGTTGGGTCGAAACCAGATTCTGGATCATCGAGAGGAAGACCATTCGCCATTCCATAATAGTTTACGTAGTTGGCTGTAGGCTGTGAGAAAGCCTTACCACCTGTAAGAATCTGACCGCCAAACTCGGTGAACACTCCGAAGTGAGAGTTCTGCCATGCATCGGTTGGAATATCACGGAGAATATTCTCGGTAGAACCTGGAGGAAGCATGTTCTTGTTCCAGGTATAGAACAGATCTGAGTAATTTGCAAAATCCACGAGCTTGTACTGGGTCTGTCCTGTCTCAACAAGAGTAAGGAGTTCGCCAAGAGCCTCAGCAGCCTGCTGTGCATAGTTGGTATCGTAATCGTAGGTGCTGGCATTGCCGTTTACGTTCATCTTGTCATCGCAGTTCTTCACCAGTGGAGAAGCTGCCCACAAGAGTGATTTGCCTTCATAGGCAAGTGCGGTAATCTTGTTGATGCGGAAGCCATTCTTGCCTAATGTATTGCGACCAACAGAAGACTTATCCCAGTCGATAGGCAGAAGCTCTGCAGCCTCACGGAAGTCTTTCGCAGCCTTCTCGGCACATGCCTGGCAGGTTTCACGAGGAAGAGTCATTGGCTGATCAGGAGCTACGGTATGGTCAATATATGGCAGACCGCCGAAATACTGCATCAGCTGGAAATGAAGCCATCCACGGAAGAAAAGCAACTGACCCTTGATGGTATTCTTTTCCTCCTGAGTAGCAGCAGTCATCAGGTCCATATTCTCCAGACCCAGATTAGCCTTACGGATACCATACCATGCAGCCTTCCAGAGACCACGCTTGAAACGGCCATCAGGAGCATTAGGATCAAACGTATTACCCTGGTCCATGAAGCTTGCGCCCCATCCGTCATATTCCTGCTGCCAGCCCCAGAAGTCACCCTGGTCAACCTTGTAGCTCATGTGAAAATTGATACCCACAGCCATGATATCATCCTCACCCCAGTTCCAGGACGTAGTCCAGTAACTCTTGGAGAAGTCAGGAATACAGAGATAAAGCTCTTCTGTAAAGCCCTGGAAATTCTTGAAATTCTTGAAAGCAGCCTCTGGAGATACATCCGATTCTGGTGACTTGTCAAGATAGTCTGTACAGCTGGTAGTCAGGGCGAGAGAACATCCCAATGCCAACGCCAGGCAGGCAGACTTATATTTAGAAATTATTCTTGTCATAATAAATAATGTGTTATATTAACGCTGTTTACAACTCTAACTTGATACCGAAGTTGATACGCTTCATTGTAGGGTATGCACCCTGAGAAGCAAGACCTGTACCTGCGAAGTTCGACTCACGGTCGTCAGGCATATCTGTCCAGAGGAAGAGGTTGTTACCATTTACATAAACCTTCAACATAGAGAGACCGAGACTCTTAATCCATCCATCGTTCCAGGTATAAGCTACCTCCAGATTCTTCAGACGACAGAACGAACCATCGTAGAGGAAGCGGGTACCCTCATAATAACTTGGGGTAGAATTCATGCGGAGTGAAGGAATTCCATTTGGAGTTGATGGAGACCAGTAATCTCCCTCCTTGAACACCGTATGAAGGTATGGCTTAGGCAGTGAGTTGAACGCTACATAACGGCTCACATTGTTTACGCCATAGAACTGTGCATAGATGCTGAATCCCTTGTAATCAACACCGATAGTGGCATTGTAGGTATTCTGAGGAGTACCTGTAAAGCCATAAGGCGCACTATCATTGGTATCAATCACACCATCACCATTGAAGTCGGTTATGATATACTGACCTGGCAACTTCTGGTTGTCGTTGGTATTATGAGGAGTCATGGCGATGACATCATCCCAAGACTGTGCTGTACCATTGTCGAGATAACTCTTAGCCTGTCCGATAGAGTATCCCACGTTCTTCTGGTATGCAGGATACAACCCAGGATCGTCGTGCTCGGTAACCACATTCTTTGCATGAGTCATGTTCATGTTGGCATAGGCATGGATACCATTGTCAAAATCATACTTCAGTCGAACTTCAAGTTCATAACCAGTGGTCTTGGTTCTACCCTTGTTCATATAAGGAGCAGAAGCACCGAAATAGGAAGGAACCGAACGGCTGTTGCCGGCAATCATGATGTCGGAACGCTTCTCATTGAAGAATTCAAGCGAACCGGCTACGAGACCACCGAGGAAAGCATAGTCGATACCGAAATTCTGCTTGATTGCCTTCTCCCAATGGATATCTGGGTTACCAACCTTCGATTCCTTATACCAGGTGTAAATGGATTCGTTGTTCGGGTTGGTTGAATCAAGATGGGTCTTGCCACCATAAGCCCAAGTGGTCTGGTAGAGCCAGCGTTCCCATACATTATCCTCACCAATCTCTCCATAAGAGTAGCGGAACTTGAGGATATCAACCAGGTTTCTGCCGAATACCTTTGTTTCAGCCACTGGCTTGAACCATTTCTCGTTGGCAATATTCCAACCGATAGCACCTGAATTGAAGAAGGCGAAACGGTTGTCCTTGGAGAATTTCTCTGAACCGTTATAGGCACCGTTATACTCGAACATGTAACGATCGGCATAATTATAGGTGGTACGGAATGCCCAGTCCTCACGGTAGTTGGTAAACTGAGAACCTGTAGCACGCTCAGAGCGGTTGAACACGCCCATGGCGGTTACATCGTGCTTGCCGAACTTGCGTCCCCAATAGAGCTGTGCCTGATAGAAGAGGTTACGCTGGGTAAGATTATTGTTGAGCGCACCTGCATCAGTCTTCCATGCGATGGTCTCCACGAAATCAAAGTTGTTGTTGCCGGCAGGCTTCTCCTTATAGGTTACCACACCAGTAACAGGGTCGATATACTTATACTGGGCAGCATGGTTGAGGTCGTTGATACCTCGGCTTGCCTCCACAAACACGTTGTCCCAAGATACGAGGGCAGATGCCTTCAGACCCTTTGTAATAAAGGAAAGATCCTGCTCGAGCGTAAAGTCGGTGTTGATACGGGTTGTGGTGGTTGACTGCTCACCATGAAGTGCAAGATTGGTTACAGAGTTAGGTGAACCTTGATCATCTTTAGGGAAATAGCCCCAAACACCATCGCTATACTGTGGCAGGAAGGTATCATGAGGTGCTGAGTAAGCTGCCTGCCAAAGCTGGGTCTCTGCCCATGAGCCCTTGTCAAGTCCGTAAGGAGACTTGCGGATACCATGGCTACCCGAAAGGTTTGCCTTCAGCATGGTAGTCTTGGTGAGCTGGAAGTCGAGGTTGGAACGAACGTTGATACGGTTGAATCCGTAACCACTGGTATAACCACGATTGTTATCCCACTCGCGGAAGAGGTCACCCTCGTGCTGATAGTCGATGGCTGCATAATACTTCACTGCCTTGGTACCACCAGCGATATTCACATTGGCATTGTAAGACATGGCGTAGTCCTTGAAGAGTTCCTTCTGCCAATCTACATCCGGATAACGCTCGCTCATCAGGAATCCGGTCTCCGGATCAATACTGCCGGCTGGAGCATTGTATTTGTCGATGAATTCGGTAGAACGGATGTCACCCCAGCTTGAAGGTGAGAGTCCCAACTCGTGCTTGATAGCATGGTTCGCATAATAGAGCGCATCGGCAGAACCGTAGGTCTCAGGCAACTTAGACACCAGCTTGATAGCAGAGCTTGCACTGGCTGAAATCTTGGCCTTGCCTTCCGTACCACGCTTGGTGGTAATCAGGATAACACCATTCGCACCCTTCACACCATACACGGCAGTGGCAGAAGCATCCTTCAATACAGAAATAGACTGTACGGAATGGATATCCACACTCGACATAGGGCGCTCGATACCATCCACAAGAATGAGAGGGTCGGAAGAGTTCCAGGAGCTCACACCACGAATCACAATCTTAGGATCCTCATCACCAGGCATACCTGATGAAGATGATGTAATCACACCAGGCAGATTACCTGTCAGGGCAGAACCGATGTCTGAAACACCACCTGCGCGTTCAAGCACCTTACCCGTGGTCTGGGTAATGGCACCCACCACAGAAGCCTTCTTCTGCTGACCATAACCAACCACTACCACTTCACCGATGGCGTTGTCGTCTTCGAGGGTAAGTTTGAACTCTCTCTTCTTACCTACCTTTACTTCCTTGGTCTTCATACCTACGTATGTAAATACGAGGGTAGAATTCTCTGAAGGAACACTGATACTGAAATTACCATCCAAGTCGGTGACAGCACCGACACCGGGATTTCCCTTTAATTTTACAGTGGCACCTATCAGAGGCTCACCTGTACCGTCAACAAGATTACCCTTGACCTGGATCTTCTGTGCCTGAGCATTCAGGCTGCAGAAAGCTCCCACCAAGCATAAGGCTGCTGTCCGTTTCATTGTTAAGACTTGTTCAATCATGTTCTATTCATTTTTGATTTATGCTTAATTATTTTATGTTCACGTTATTTTTCTTTCAGTTTCACGGGTGCAAAGATACTTGTTTCAGTTCAGATGCACTTTGTCTCTTGTAACAGATACTTTGCCGTTAATAACATACTTTGTAAGAACGTGCTTTTCCGTCCTTTAACAATTGTTTCACCACATAAATGCCTTTTTCAGGTTTATTCACTTTTACACCAGCTATATTATAATAATAGGTGGCGACAACCTCAGCATCGTTCACTTTCTGCTCAATTCCCGTATCCGTCTGTTTCATGTACCATTCCTTGTACCAGTTCATGCAGGCATAGCCGCAGCACTGTTCAAAGAGATTGTGCTTCTTGGCATTCTGGAAGCCCGGAATCACCTTGCCCGTCTTCAGATACTCGTCGATGTCGTAATACTCCTGCGGATGGGTGAGGGTCATGCCGATGTTGCCGAAATGGTCGTGCACGGCCTTCCATGCCATTCCCCATTTAGAGGTTGATGCCGTTGCCCAGCTGCCCAGGTTAGGCTGCGTCCACTGGCCCCATTCGTTGTAGTGGCCTTCGCTCGCCTTGTCGGGATCTTCCGGACTCCAGTCTATCTCCGTTACCATGATAGGCTTTGTCTCTACCATCGGCACCTGACTCTTGAAGTTGCGGATAAAGGTATCGTGATTGCAGTTCTTGTCGGTCATGTTGCCATACCAGCCGGAATATACATGTACGGCATACGAGAAATTATCCTCACTGTCGGTGATAGGATGCTTGGCGTAATTCTGATACTGGCTCTGATAGCCCGCACCCGGCACCCAGATGATTCCCTTGAAGCCCTGCGCGCGAATCTCGTTAACCACCGGCTGGAAGTAATCATGCAGTGCTTTATCCGAATTAGAGCCATCACCCAGATGAACCCTCACCGGCTCGTTGGCTAGTTCGATGGAGATAATACCCGAATTCTGCCGGATATACTCATCGGCTGCAAAGGCCTTCCACACTGCCTTCAGGTAGCGGTTGTACTTATCGCCTACACTAATGTCCTGAGGACAGACTCCCGGTGGACGAACGATGACATAAAGCCCATGAGCAATGGCATCCTTGATCAATGGGATATAAAGTTTCTGGAGATAGAGGCGATAGCGCGCCATTTTGAATGCCGAGATATCAGCCTCGTTCTCTGCCTTCTTCGTAGGATCGTTGGTCCAGCAAGGATCCATGTGCAGACGGAACACAGTGCAGTAAGCGCCCTGCTCCTTGTCGGTGATGGCTGCAAACTGCTTGGAGAAATATTCCAGGCAAGGCTTGATGTCGGCTTCCGAATAGTCAGCCTTCCACTGTTGCCATCGCCAGCCGTTGAAGTAGCGGTTGGGCGTATCCATCACACCATGCAGCACCACGGTCTTGCCGTTGGCATCAACCAGATTCTTGCCTTCTACACGCAGAGCCGGCAAATTTCCGTCAGTCGTCTGGGCTGGATTGGCAGCCGCATTCCCCACCATTGCAAACATCGCAAGAGCCAGGGACATGAAAAATTTCGTTCTGTTCATGTTATCTTATTTTTAGATTTTATCACTTTTCCAAATTGTCAATTAATTGTTAAGCCCGAAAAACAACCTTAGTTACCTTTAAAGAGAATGGCGCGTATCCCTACGCACCATTCCTAGAAAACCAATTAATCATGATCTTTTCAATCATAATATGTTCATTTAAAATTGAACTCAAATGCTATAAACCTATATTAAACTAACTAAAACCATTCTAACTAAAATCATTCAAAAAACTGCTGTTTCGCATATATCACAATAAACCTAACCTAATGCCAATGCAAAATTGGCTCTGTTTGACGGGGCAAAGGTATGAAAAAATCGGGAAACAGGCTTTATCCTGCGTAACCGATAGTTTATGAGGAGTTTAGTCGTGTAACATATACTTTCCGTCATGTAACATCAACCGATAATGAACGCCAAAAGGCATGATTATTTGTTTCCTGTAATCAAAAAAAGAAAGAATTATTGGGATATTCCAACTAAAAATAGTACTTTTGCAAACAGAAAATAACACTATAAATATAAACAAGGAACATGAAAACTATAAACCAATTAATCATCACGATGATGATTTGCCTCTTCTCCATCCAGACATGGGCACAG
>ERZ1026858.1110-NODE-1110-length-14066-cov-5.450075_pt1 | contig 14066 bp, 11 predicted proteins | sample MGYA00380159_ERZ1026858 | MGnify/ENA primary metagenome ERZ1026858 (study PRJEB33269, sample SAMEA4719795) | human gut metagenome | biome: human-associated habitat; feature: organic feature; material: feces | place: Cameroon | collected 2013-10 ...
ACAGGTTTATCACTGGAAATATCAATTATTATATCAGCGTATATCATGAACTCTTTCCTGTTATTATTTTCCTGCAAGAATATCTGCGATCAGAACACGTTCATCCATCGGATATTTCTTTCCTTTGATTTCCTGATAGTCCTCATGTCCCTTACCTGCCAGAACAATGATATCACCAGGTTCGCCATGATGGATGGCATAGGCGATTGCTTCTTTTCTGTCAGCGATCTCCACATATTTTCCATCTGTTTTTGCCATGCCGACTTTGATATCATCAATGATTGCCTGAGGTTCTTCATCACGTGGATTATCGGAAGTGATAATCGTAAGGTCTGCAAGCTTTCCTGAAACTTCTCCCATTTCATAGCGGCGAAGCTTTGACCTGTTGCCTCCGCATCCAAACAGACACACCAGTCTGTGCGGATGATATTCTTTCAGCGTTGTCAGAAGACTCTCAAGTGCCATTGCATTGTGAGCATAATCAATCATCAGTGTAAAGTCATCAGAAACTTTCACCATCTCGATACGGCCTTTTACTTTCGCTACCTTTAAAGCTTTCAGGATATTCTCCTCTGAAACTTTGAAATGGCGGCAGATTGCAATTGCTGTCAGTGAATTATAAATACTGAACTTACCTGGAATATCAATTTCTACGTGGAAATCCAGAAGTCCTTTTAAATGGTAGGAAATTCCCAGATAACCTTTTCCTCCGACCAGTTTTGCATCTTCTGCGCGAAGGTCTGCTTCCGGCGAAAATCCATAAGTCTCCAGACTGCATGTATGGCCTTCTATAATCTTCTCGAAATGTTCATCATCCCTGTTTACGATTCCAACTTTGCACTGTTTCAGTAATAAGGATTTGCATCTGAGATAATCATCAAAATCTTTGTGTTCATTCGGTCCGATATGATCTGGCTCAATATTTGTAAAGATACCGAAATCAAAGATAAATCCCTGCGTTCTGTGAAGCATCAGTCCCTGAGAAGAAACCTCCATAACAACACAGTCACATCCGGCCTCTACCATCTCATGGAAGTATTCCTGGATCATATAGGATTCAGGAGTTGTATTCTTCGCCGGAATCACTTTATCACCAATGATTGCCTCGATAGTTCCGATCAGACCTACTTTATATCCGGCATTTTCCAGAATGGATTTTACCATATAAGTAGTAGTAGTCTTTCCCTTAGTTCCTGTAATACCGATTGTTTTAAGTTTCTCCGCCGGATGGCCAAAATATGCAGCGGAAATAAATGCCATTGCATATCTTGTATCTTTCACAAGAATAACGGTTACATCTTCCGGTGCTTCTACAGCTTCCTCTACAACCAGTACCTTTGCTCCTTTTGCGATCACATCCGGAGCAAATTTATGACCGTCCACTACCGCACCTCTGATACAGATAAAAAGAGAACCTTCTTCGACTTTTCGGGAGTCGTAAATAACATTCTTTACTTCCTGGTCTGTACTGCCCTGAAGGCATGTATATTCCAGTCTTTCTAATAAGGATACTAATTTCATTTTAATCCTCCATATCATTTCCTGCCAACCCGAAATCTCAGAAGGATTCGGGCGAAGTTTTTTATGATACCAGGATTGCGGGAGCAGCACAGCTGCAGAGCAATCCGTGATATCAAGTTAGGGTCAAAAAACCTTTTGACCCTAACATTATTCTATATAAGAATAGCACACCTCCTCACCCGTTTCAATGTCGTTTTTGGCTTCTCAGATAATAAAACGCACTGATTCCTGACATCACTGCAAAAATCCCCAATACGATATACAATGCTATTTCCGTCTCATCTCCTGTCTTTGGTTTACTTGCAGCGGAATATGCACCGGCAGACTTTGACGCATAGCCATATCCATCGCTGTAAGTCTGCACTGTTACAGGTGTAGGCTCCGGTGTAACGGTCGCTGTATTTGTATTCGTTGTCAGAGTAACATTTGACTGGGATTTCATGATCCGGCTGCCTGTCTCATCAGAAATTACCGTCACCTCATTGACAAGTTCCTGGCTTGTAAAATACTGTGGAATCGTCACTGTCGCATAAAGTGCAAAAGCTTCTCCCGGTGCAATCTGTGGAATCAAGGCCTGTGTTCCATTATTGCTTAATGTTACCCCTTCCTTCTGCACAAATTTCGCCAGAATTCCGGCATTTTGAAATCTCTCTGTGCTAAGAACCGAATGCAGCGTCCGCTCTCCTGTATTTCTGATACAAATCTGATAAGTAATCGTATCTCCAGGATATGCCTGTGTTCTGTCCGCTGTCTTTTCCACTTCAAATGCAGCTTTTAATTCCTCTACTGCCACTTGCGCATCTGTCTGACAACTGATCTCCTCATCTTTGCCCGGATATCCGGTTTTCAAAGTCACCGTATGGATCAGTGCTCCTGACTGATTCTCTGTAAGTTGCAAGTTCATGCGAAGTTTCTTTGTCTCACCAGGCTGTAAAACAGTAATTACTCCCTGTGCGCTATCTGCCACAAATCCATCAATCTGTTCCCAGGAGGCCTTTATATTCTCCATAGAAAAAGAGCTGCGTACCTCAATATTTTCCAGAGAAAGTTCTCCTGTGTTACTTACTGTTAATACATAAGAAATCTTCTGTCCAGATCGTGTTTTATCCACTTCCGGCTGCAATTCTGCCTCAATCCCTGCCTTTGCCTCTGCCACCTGTAGAAAAGCTGCGTCACTTACTGCAAGCACCTGAGCATTATCCTCTGCCTTTTTCCAAAAATAAGCGCCTGGTGCTTCCTGTGTCTGTTCTTTCAAAGACAGTTTATCCTGGCACACCGGATAAGATACCGAAACAGGAGAAATCCGATATTCCTCCCTCAGTGAAACCGGTATTTTAAGACTGAATGTATCTGCTTGTGCATCTTTAACTGGTACTTCGCAGGTAAGTTTCGTAATTTCTGTTTCCTGGCCTTTCTGATTCTGAATTTTCACAGATTCCGCCTGCATATCATACTTCAATCCTGTTTCCTCCACCTGAAAATACTCGGATATGTATGCCGTAAGAAAGTATCTGACATCCGAAACCTGCTGGCTGCTTTCAGGATTCTGACCGTCATTTGTTCCCTGACCTTCCTCTTCCGGCTGTTTATGTTCTTCTGCCTGTCCGTTTTCTCCGGCCTGATTATTTTCTTCAAAAAAAATATCTTCATCCTGAGTATCTTCGTCATAAACATCTTCGTCACCTGACGGAACATTTTCCTCCAACTGCATTTCTTCCGCCGCCTGGGCATTTTCATTTATATAGTCCTCTTCATCAGGCTGTTCTGTTTCAACTGCCTGTTCATTCTGTCCGGTCTGCGCATTTTGCTGTTCCAAAATAGCATTTCCATTTTCGGACATCTCTGTGTATAGTTCTTTTAACCCACTTAATTCCAGACAAACTTCTGCCTGGAAATTCTTCTCATCCATCCATTGAGCACTCTGTTTTAACAGAACTTTCTGCTCCTCCTGTGCACTAAATTCCGACGCCGAAGCCACACAATTTCCCACTATTCCTGCCAGAGCAGCGAGTACAGCTGCTTTTTTTAACTGATTCCATATTCTTTTTTTCATAGTCTCAATCTCCTGAAATTCTGTCTCATTTTTTATTCTTATCCAGCGGATATTCACACAAAAATTTCCGCCAATCCATTCCTTATAACATCATTTCATCTTTTGAGTGGTATTATAGTTTACTGTTCACGCGCTTTAATCCTGCAAAGCGCATTACATAAAGCAGCGTAAACAGTAACATATTATGGGTACAGACATACACATTCCCCCTCTCCCAATTGCACAAATAAGAAATCATTTGAAATCATCGCACCGACCCGATGCCTGGAAATATTGCTGTTCCTTTAAACAGCCGTAAGAATGTCACTGTTTACACTGTAAATCAGCAACGTAAGAATATCGGTTCTGCGGAATGCAGAAACAGATCTCACACTACATTCAGTAATGTAACTCTACTTTAGCATGTATCTGACCGGAAAACAAGATACCACTTTTTCTTTTTCGTTTTTGTTTATAATTCTTTTAGAAATTTACCATTTCTTTCAGAGATTCGACATACTTTGAACATATTTTACCCATATAATAGGTCTTGGATAGATGAAAAACCACTCTCTATCTCCCCCCTCAAAAAAATACAACAGCCCTCGCAGCAATGCGGGGGCTGTTTGTAGTTACTGTTTATATTCAATGACACTTTTCTATTGCAATTCTTCTGCCAGTCTTTTATAATGTATTTTATCAATGTGATTGAATATTTAGACAACACGTTACTGTTTACTCCATTCTCAGTAACGCACAAAAATTTCACAATATTAAAGAATCGAGGTATTTCCCATGAGCGAGAAAATTACAGTAGTTGCACTGGGCCACAGAGCATTAGGAACCACCTTGCCAGAGCAGAAAATTGCTGCAAAGAAAGCAGCCAAAGCGATTGCAGACCTTGTAGAAGCAGGAAACCGAGTTGTGATCTCACACAGCAACGGTCCACAGGTCGGAATGATCCACACAGCTATGAATGAATTCGGAAAGGCACATCCGGATTATACATTTGCACCTATGTCCGTATGTTCAGCTATGAGTCAGGGTTATATCGGATATGACCTTCAGACTGCTATTCGCGCAGAGCTGATCTCACGTGGTATCTACAAACCTGTTGCAACTATTCTTACACAGGTTGTAATTGATCCATATGATGATGCTTTCGCAGAACCAGAGAAGATCATCGGACGTGTACTCACCGAGGAAGAAGCAGAAGCAGAAGAGAATAAAGGAAATTTCGTCACCAAACTTGAAGACGGAACTTATAAGAGAATCGTAGCAGCTCCGAAGCCGCAGAAGATTATAGAACTTGAAACAATCCGTACTCTTGTAGATGCAGGACAGATAGTAATCGCTGCTGGCGGTGGCGGTATCCCGGTTATGGAACAGGGAATCGACCTTCATGGTGCAAGTGCGATCATCGAGAAAGATCTTTCCAGCGGACTTCTTGCAGAGGAATTAAACGCAGATACCCTGTTGATTCTCACAAGTGTAGAAAAAGTCAGCTTAAACCTTGGTCAGGACAATGAAGAATATCTTGACACCATCACCGTAGATGAAGCAAAGAAATACATGGATGAGAACCAGTTCGCACCAGGTTCCATGCTCCCTAAATTTGAAGCAGGAATTGCCTTCATTGAAAAGGGTGATGGCAGAAGAACTATTATCACAGATATCTCTCATGCAAAAGACGGATATTATGAAAAGACCGGAACTATCATTAAATAATAAAATATAAAATCTATCATATAAAAAACCAGGGAGTCTTGCAGATAATTTCATTTGCAAGACTCCCTGGTTTTTACTTTCATATTTTTTATATTTACATAGATTTACGTTCCGCAATCTCTGCCATCTTAGCTTCATTCAGACGTGTATCACCATGCACACGGCTGTAAGAGAGATATCCATTCATACGGTCAATCTTAGTCAGGTTCTTGGAACCGCAAACCGGGCACACATCCATCTCAAGCTCCTCATGTCCACAGTCGTCACAGTAAGCAAGAGAAAGGTTAACTCCTTCATAATATCCCAGAGACATCGCTCTGCGGATCAGTGTACGGATTGCTTCACGATTATAACCGATTGGATAACGTACATACTGAATCTTACCGCCATTACACAGTTCCCAGAAACGTCCCTCCAGATCCTGTTTCTCGATCGGAGTTACATCTTCGGTTACATGACAGTGGAAGCTGTTGCTCACATACGGACGGTCAGAAACACCTTTGACAATACCGTACATCTTACGGAACTGCTCAACCTGCAGACCACACAAACTCTCTGCAGGTGTTCCATAAATTGCATAAAGATAACCATCTTCCTCTTTAAACTCATTTACCTTCTTATTGATATATTTCAGAACATCCAGTGCAAACTGTCCGTCCTCAGCGATAGATTTACCATTATAAAGCTCCTGAAGCTCATTCAACGCTGTGATGCCAAAGGAAGCTGTCATCGGCTTCAGAATCTTTCCAATCTTCTCATTCGGTTTCAGATGTCCGCCATAAAAACCACCCTCGCAATATGCCAGTGGGTTGGTAGAAGCTCGCATCTGTCCAAGATAATCATACGTACGGATATGAAGATTACGGATCATCTCAAGATAGAAATCCAGTACCTCATAGAAATCTCTGCTCTCTGCTCTCGCTTTCGCAAGAATCATCGGAAGATGAAGACTTACCGCACCAATGTTAAATCTGCCTACAAATACAGGCACATCCTTGTCATCTGCCGGGTACATTCCGCCACGTTCATACCATGGGCTTAAGAAAGCACGGCATCCCATCGGGCTGATAACCTTTCCATACTGCTTGTACATACTGGAAATATATCCTTTTCCGGACATAGAAAGCCAGTCCGGATACATTGTCTTGGCAGAGCAGTCAACGCCTGCCTCGAATACATCCTCACTGATCTTGCCTTTTCCATGAATGTTCTCGTCATACAGAAATACGATCTTCGGGAAAAGCACCGGTTTCTTACGTCCTGTTTTACCCTGTCCGCCTTTGTGCACTTCAAGAAGAGATACACTTGCCATCTTCTCAAACTGCTTAGTTCCCAGTCCAAGAGTTACTGTCACAAACGGATAATCTCCTCTGGAAGATCCCACTGTATTCAGCTTATACTCGATTCCCTGCCATCCCTGGTCAAAGTCTCTGCGGACTTTATCAAGTGCATACTCAATCGCACGCTCCTCACGTCCGGTCCAGCTCTCATCAGAGTACTTCATAAATTCCTGAATATATTTATCATAGCTCTTCTGTGCATACGGAGCAAGAATCTTATCCACTTCAGGTACTGTAAATCCGCCATACTGCTGTGCAGCGGTGCTCAGGATGATATCCCCCATAACGTCAAACGCTGTATCCAATGTCTTCGGCTCGTTGTACCATACATTTCCCATCTCGAATCCGCCACTTAATACGGATGCCACATCAAACAGGCAGCAGTTCATGGTATCAAGACGTGCTGACTGGTCATGGATATAAATATAACCATCTTTACAAGCCTGAAGTTCATTACGGTTCATGAAGAATTTACGATAAAGCTCTTTATTCAGTTCATTAAAAATCAGGCTTCGCTTCGTAGCAACCAGTGCGCTGTCTGTATTTGCATTACTCTTATCACCGATATAACGGATTGCCTGACTCTTCGTATATACATCATCCATCATATGGATAAAGTCAAGTTTGTAATTTCTGTAGTCACGATAACTCTTGGCTACAGCCGGATTCACTCTCTCAAGTGCTCCTTCCACAATATTATGCATCTCCTGAATCTGTATCTCATTCTTGCCCAGTGCTTCTGCATGTTCTTCCGCAAAATGGCAGATAAATTCTTTCTCTTTGTCAGAAAATGTATATAAGATTCTGGCCGCCGACTTATTTACTGCCGCTACGATCTTCTGTGAATTAAACTCTTCTCTTGTGCCATCTTTCTTTATTACATATATCATACTTTTCGCTCCCATATACAAGATATAGTATTATTTTCTTTCGTTGTCCACAATTTATTCTATATGTGGTACGTTTATCAAGTATAGCACAGACTATGATAAAAGGGAAGAGCAAAAAAATTATTCGTCATATTGCTGAATTTTATATAATGCAAGATAATTCTCTTGACCGTCCAGAGATACCGCAGTAACCTCATCCCCTACATGTAATTCCATTCTCTCCTGCTGTCCTGCTTCGTCAAATTTTACAGTTTTCTTCTTTCCAGTAGTGTACTTAATCTCCAGTGCCACCTCTTCCCAGCCGGATTTAATCTTATATTCTCCCGGCTCAATTAAAAATTCATACTCTATATCCTCTAAACCATAGATGCCTTCTTGTGTCTTTATATAATTCTCTCCAACCACATAACTTTCTCCCGCGAAAATATAAGTATCCGGTTCGGTGCCCTGAATATTCTCGGTTGATTCCGCAACCTTACTGACTTTATTATCCCAGTCTTTTGTCTCTGTTTCCCCATCATCGCTGTCGCTGCCTGAAAAAACACTGCCGGGATTTATTCCAAACTCATCATTGATAAACGACTCAATTCTATATCCAATACTATCCCAGTACTCTTCGGTCTGTGCTGCAACACTCAGTAAAATTACAACAATGATCCAGAATACAGTTGCTCCCTTTTTGCTCTTTTTCTTCTCTTTCCGCTTCTGTACGGGATTTCGATTCGTGGTATATGTACGAGTGCCGACATTCTGTCCTGCCGACGCTTTTTTTACTGAAGTCTGCACTTTTTCTGTTTTTGCCTTCGGCACTGTCTTTTTTACCGTACTGGTTTTCGAAGACTTATTTGCCGTTTTATTTCTGTCCGGCAGTGGTATCTCGCTCTCGGCCATAGCCTTTCTTACTTTCGCCGATGCATGGCGATAATGCTCTGACCGATCTTCATTCAGATGATACAGTTCCAAATCATTTCTATATGGCATTCCACAATATTTACATCTTCCATTTACGACCGGTCCGTCACAAACCTGGCATCTCTTTCCCATATATCTTCCCCCTGTATTCTATAATTATCCGTAGTCCGTTTCATAATCCGATTTTCTGTCATTTTTATTGTAACATTTTACACTAATCTTGCAAGGTGGAAATTGTCAAACAGATATTTTCCTGTTATAATAGCGAAGTGAAAGATTGTGTTACTGAGAACTGAATGAACCGTAACAGGATTGTTGCCATTCACTTAGTAATCTGTAACAAATGGTTAATGGATATTCATCAATAGCTGAACAATAAAATAATGTAGAATATCTATAATATTTTATTGTTTTGCTATGGAATATACAAATACAGAATTGTAGGAGGATTCCAATAATGGATCAGATTAAAATTCCTGACGGGTATCAGTCAGCTTTAAATCTCCACGATACCCAGATTGCCATTAAGACTGTGAAAGATTTCTTCCAGCAGACGCTCTCCCAGAAGCTCAATCTGCTGCGAGTTTCCGCTCCGGTATTCGTAAATCCGTCATCCGGTCTGAACGACAACTTAAACGGTGTAGAACGCCCGGTAAGCTTTGATATCAAAGGACAGAAAGAGAATGCCGAGATCGTACACTCTCTTGCCAAATGGAAAAGATACGCATTACAGAAATATGGTTTCGCTCATGGTGAAGGTCTTTACACAGACATGATCGCCATCAGAAGAGACGAAGACCTGGATAACATCCACTCTGTATATGTAGACCAGTGGGACTGGGAAAAGATCATCAGCAAAGAAGAGCGCAACATGGACACACTTGTATCCACAGTACGCGCGATCTACAGCGTTCTTCGTAAAACAGAGAAATATATGGCTGTTCAGTATGATTATATCGAAGAAATCCTTCCAAGAGAGATCGCATTTGTCAGCACACAGGAACTGGTTGACATGTATCCGGATCTTACCCCTAAGGAACGTGAATACAAAGTCGTTAAAGAAAAAGGCGCTGTATTCCTTATGCAGGTTGGTAAGACATTAACTAACGGAGAACGCCACGACGGACGTGCGCCGGACTATGATGACTGGGAATTAAACGGTGATATCCTCGTTTATTATCCGGTTCTTGACATCGCACTGGAACTCTCTTCCATGGGTATCCGTGTTGATGAAAACGCCCTTGACAAACAGCTGACTATCGCAGGCTGCGACGACAGACGCGAGCTTCCTTTCCAGAAAGCAATCCTGAACAAAGAACTCCCATACACCATCGGTGGTGGTATCGGCCAGTCCCGTATCTGCATGTTCTTCCTCAGAAAAGCTCATATCGGTGAAGTACACGCTTCCCTGTGGCCGGAAGAAGTTATGAAAGAGGCTGAGGCCAAGGGTGTACAGCTTCTGTAAGAAATAGCTGTATCATCCGAAACATAAGCATGCTGACCGACAATTTCAGATATTGATTCGTCAGTATATCTATATCAGATAATCACATATGCCCAGATATATCTGCGCATATCGCAATGAATGTAGCGGGGTAAATACACAAGTGAATATTTTGTTTTTCTTAACACCAAAAAGCGACGTAGCATATATATTCGAAGATGAAACACTCCGCCAGACACTTGAGAAAATGGAGCACAGGAAGTTCTCTTGTATTCCACTTCTGAGTCTGGATGGAAAATATAAAGGAACCATTTCTGAAGGTGATCTGCTCTGGGGGATGAAAACTTTAAATGTCCCAAATCTGAAAGCAGCCGAGGGCATTTCAATCATGGCTATCCCACGCAGGGCAACCTACAAAGCAGTTCACGCAGACTCCGATATGGAGGATCTGCTTGATAAGGCCATTAACCAGAATTATGTTCCGGTTGTCGATGATCAGGGATACTTTATCGGTATCATTACCCGTAAAGAAATCATCAAATATTGCTACAAAGAACTTAAGAAATATGTAGAGGCTTCAAATGCAGAGAAGACTGAATCGCAGATTGATTCTCCTGAGAATTGAGAAGCAGATACCTGTCTCTTCTTTCGCAAAAAACATATTCCAATGCTGATAATATAAACAGGGACTGTAAGCTGATTGATATTTTATATCAATTTCTGCTTACAGTCCCTGTTTTACATAGTACGAATGCAACTCACTCTATAGCAGTTCTCATACTCTTCTGTGCCAGCAGCTTTCCAAACAATGCCGCCAGCACCTGCTGAAACAACGTCCCGATCATAACTGGAAACATCACCTCTCCCGGAAAATATGCAGCCGCTATCACTGCTCCTGCGCTGATATTTCTCATTCCTGTTCCATACATCATCGAAACCGCTGTACTTCGGTCACGTCTGAACACATGAGCCACCAGCCAGCCAAGCGCATATCCTGATGCAGCCAGCACCAGAATTGCCAATGCCACTTTCACCCTCTGCATATTCATATTCCTGATATACGGCGCCACTTTAGATGAATTAGAGGTCACCACAAACATCAATGCCAGCTTGGAAAAAGGTGCCAGTTTTCCCGGCCATGTCTTCATCACTTTTCCATCTGTAACCTGGTTCAAAGTCATCGCAGCGATAGCCGGAAGTGCCACCATAAATACCAGCTCCCGCATCATTTTCGTCGGATCCATCGTCACTGCGGAACCCAGCAGAATCCGCAAAGTAGCCGGAATCAGAAACGGTGCCAGCACCGTATCCAGAACCACAAGTGACAACGATAACGGGCTGTTTCCCTCATAAATTGTCACCCACATCAGGCTTACTACTGCCGTAGGAACTGCAAATTCCAGCACCATTCCTGTGATCAGATCCATATTATCGCCAAAGAAAATATGCCCTGCGCCACAGGCCGCTGCCGGTATCACAACATGAAGCAAAAGCATAATGATAAGCAGCGCCCCCGGATGGCAAAACACATTCGCCACGTCACGGAAACGCGATTTCAGCGCCCCCGCAAATGTTATAAATGCAAATACGGCCGGCACATAAGGCAGACCGCATTTGGCAATATCAGGAAAACACACGCCCACCAACAGGCATGTCGGTGTTACCAGTGCCATCCATTTCTCTATAAAACTGTTAAATTTTTTCAGCATTATAATTCCCTGTTATAAAACTTTTGAAAGGAAGTCTCTCAGTCTCTGATTCTTCGGATTCTCGAAGAATTCTTTCGGTGTGTTCTCCTCCTGAATCTTACCATCGTCGATGAAAAGAACTCTTGTCGCTACTTCTCTGGCAAATCCCATCTCATGAGTAACAACAACCATGGTCATACCGGACTGTGCAAGCTCCTTCATCAGCTCCAGAACCTCACCAACCATCTCAGGGTCGAGTGCGGAAGTCGGCTCGTCAAAGAGCATTACATCCGGGTTCATAGCCAGAGAACGGGCAATAGCAATACGCTGCTTCTGTCCACCGGAAAGCATATCCGGATATGCATTGGCTTTGTCCGGAAGTCCTACACGCGTCAGAAGCTCATCCGCTTTCTTAGACGCTTCTTCCTTTGTCATCAGTTTCAGTTCTACCGGCGCCAGCATAATGTTCTGTTTTACCGTTTTATGCGGAAAAAGATTAAACTGCTGGAACACCATTCCGATTTTCTGACGGTGTCTGTTGATATCGACCTTAGGATCTGTGATATCTGTTCCCTCAAAGAGAATCTGTCCGCCTGTCGGAACCTCCAGAAGATTTAAAGATCTCAGGAAAGTAGATTTACCGGAACCGGAAGGACCGATGATCGCTACTACTTCTCCCTGACAGATATCTGTTGTAATTCCGTCAAGAACCTGATTACTGCCAAAAGCTTTTTTCAGTTCTTTCACCTGGATCAGTACATTCTTATCGCTCACTGGTTCTCAATCTCCTTTCCAGTTTATTCATACCCCATGTAAGGATTCCAACGATCACAAGATAGATCGCTGCTGCCGCCATCAATGGCCAGAATGCATTATAGGTACGGCTCTGAATCAGCATAGCACCCTTTGTCAGGTCCATCATACCGATATAACCGATGATAGATGTCTCTTTGATCAACACGATAAATTCATTTACCAGTGCCGGAAGTACATTCTTAAATGCCTGTGGGATAATGATCAGGCGCATCGTCTGGCTGAAATTCAGTCCCAGGCTCCGTCCTGCCTCTGTCTGTCCCTGATCAATAGACATGATACCGGAACGGACAATTTCAGCTACATAAGCACCAGAGTTGATACCAAAGGCAAGTCCGCCTACGATAATCTTATTGATACTTACAGAGCCAAAAATTACAAAGTTCATAATCAGCAGCTGGATCATGGTTGGTGTTCCGCGGATCACAGTCAGATAAACTCTGCAGATTGCATTGAGAATCTTAAAAGAGCCTGACTTATCATGTGCGGAACGGATGATAGCTACCAGAAAGCCGATGATCAGACCCACGATTACCGCAAACACTGTGATAATAAGGGTTGTTTTCAGACCATCTACCAGCCAGAGATAACGATCATCTTTAATAAAGTTCAGATAAAAATCTTCTTTTATACTTGCTAATATCATAGGATTATTCATAAAAACCTCTGTCCCGAAAAGAGAGCTGTTGGCAGATCGTCAACAGCTCTGTTGCTTTGTTCCAATATTTATTTCTTTACAATGATAACCTGGCTTGCATCTGCATATGTATCTGTAAAATCAACGCTGGATTTACGGTCTTCTGTTACAGTCATACCTGCTACACCGAAGTCAGCCTTACCGGACTGTACTGCCGGAAGGATGGAGTCGAATTCCATATCTTCAATCTTCAGTTCATATCCAAGTTTATCGCAGACCGCCTGAGCAATGTCTGCATCAATACCAACAATGTCATCACCTTCGTGATATTCATATGGCTCGAACTCAGCGTTAGTAGCCATTACCAGTGTTCCGTTAGAACGGTCAACATCTTCCGGTGATTCATATGGAGTCTTACCGGCATCCTCACCAATGTAATTATCCATGATGCTGTCGATAGTTCCATCATCTTTGAGTTCTTTCAGAGCTCCGTTGATCTTGTCAAGAAGTTCGTCATTACCCTTCTTTAAGCAGATTGCGTATTCTTCTTCTTCAAATGGCTCATCCAGGATCTTAAGGTCATCATTATTCTCTACGAATTTCTGAGCTGGCTGTGAATCAATGATCACACAGTCAATCTGACCTGCTTTTAATGCCTGAACAGCTTCGCTTCCTTTGCTGTAACGTTCTACTGTAGAACCGTCTTTCTCATAATCAGATGCATCAAGGTCACCTGTTGTACCAAGCTGAACACCGATTGTTGCTCCTGCAAGGTCATCTTTTGATTCAACTTTCTGAGCTGCGGATACGCTTCCTGCCATAGAAACTACCATAATCGCACTAAGTGCAAGAGTTGCAAATCTCTTCTGATCTTTCATCTTTCTTCCTCCTCGCATCCGAAAGTATATCTACGGCTGCCATCTTTTTACCTTCTTCAGACGACAGCGTATAATTATGCGTTTCGGTTGTATATTTTTGTTTTTTATTTTAACATACTTTCTATAAAATGCAAGGTAAAACTTGAATGACAGAACCATTTTCCATATAATGTATAATATGAT
>ERZ1026858.1115-NODE-1115-length-14050-cov-8.737192_pt1 | contig 14050 bp, 13 predicted proteins | sample MGYA00380159_ERZ1026858 | MGnify/ENA primary metagenome ERZ1026858 (study PRJEB33269, sample SAMEA4719795) | human gut metagenome | biome: human-associated habitat; feature: organic feature; material: feces | place: Cameroon | collected 2013-10 ...
CCCCAAGGGGAAGCCGTTTTCGTTGTAGGGCGGCCAGTCCTCTGGCCGCCGAAGCCGTTTGCGGCGGCGGGAAGTGCCCGGGCACCTTCCCATCACCACCCATTACACAAAAAAGGACGCACAACCGTAAAGGTCATGCGTCCTTTATTTTTATGCCAACTTTTTTATGGCTTTGCCAAGCGGACGGCTTACCGCTGTCAGCACGGCGGCCAGCGCAAAGCTGACGGCCAGATATACCGGGAACATCCCGGCCAGCGGCAAATTGAACCGCGCCACGAACCGCAGGAACACCAGTGTCAGCAAGACATGATGCACCAGATACACCCCGTAGCACCAGCCTGCCAGCCGCCGCAGGGCGGGGCAGAACCGCGCGGGCATCCGCTGCCCGGCGGCGTATACCGCCCAGAACAGCACCGCCGCCACCGCCAGCAGTACGGCAAGGCGCGGCACGGCCGTCACCCAGAGCAGCGGCAGCGTCAGCAGCCCGGCGGCAAGCCATTTCGGCGGTGCAGCGTCTTTTTGCAAAAAGCTGCCGAACCATACCCCCAGCGCAAACGCGGGCAGGCGGCCCAGCACGGTGTGCCCGGCCTCCCACGGGGCGGGGCAGATGAGCGGCCAGACAATGGCCAGCACGGCCATGCAGACGGCCAGCGCCCTGCGGCGCAGCTGCGTCTCCATGCACCACAGCAGCAGCGGGAACACGAGATACAAAATCAGGATAACGCCCAAAAACCACTCACCAATTTTGTAGAAGGTGACAGTCACGGGGGTCAGGTAGCCGTCCAGCCCCAGCAGCGAGAAGATGACCCGCCAGCGCGGAATGTCTGCGTTGTTGCCGTGCAGCACCTCGCCGTAGAGGAACAGCGCCGCAAAGCCAAGCCAGAACGCCGGGTAGGTGGCGGCGGCACGGCCCGCAAGATAGCGCCGCAGGGCAAACCGCCCCTGCCATTGCAGGCAGAGCGCTGCGCCCGAAAGCAGGAAGAACCACGCCAGCCCCAGCTCCACCCAGTCGGCCATGCCCCGGCTGATCAGCGCCGTGGGCACCGCAAAGCCAAGGCGCGCGGCCTCGATGCAATAGTGATAGCACAGCACCGGCAGCAGCGCCGCCAGACGGACCACGTCCAAGCCGGGCCGATAATGCCTGGGCATCTCAGGCAGCGACAGCGCCGAAGGCGGATACACCCAGCACACTCAGCGCGCCCATGATGCAGCCTGCCAGCAGTACGCCGCCCATGCAGGCGCGGACGCTGGACTTGAAGTCCATGTCAAGCAGGCTGGCGGCCAGTGTGCCGGTCCATGCACCTGTGCCGGGCAGCGGAATGCCGACAAACAGCAGCAGCGCCCAGGGCAGGCCGCGGCCGGCCTTGGCCTTCAGCTTCTCGCCGCCCTTGTGGCCCTTCTCAAGGCAGAAGGTGAAAAACTTGCCGATGACCGGCTTATCCGCGCCCCACTCCAGCACCTTGCGTGCAAAGAAGAAGATGAACGGTACCGGGATCATGTTGCCGATGATGGCAATGATGTACACCTGCCACAGCGGCAGGCCCAGCCCCACGCCGACGGGGATCGCGCCGCGCAGCTCAATGATGGGAACCATCGAAATGAAGAAAACGCTCAGATACTTTGACAGCATTTGAAAACCTCGCTTAGTCGTTAAAACAATAGTGCAGACAAAATTAATTATACAGGAGATTGCCGCCCCATGCAAGGGGGCGCAGTGTAAAATCGGGGGCAAAATCCCCCGGCGGTTTGGTGCAAACTGTGCAGTTTCAAATGGATTTGCAAAGAGGGGGCAGGCCGTAAGGTTTACTGCTGCCGCAAGCGGCCACGGCGGCCAGAGGACTGGCCGCCCTACGCATGACCCGGGAAGGACTGCTGGCCTGCGGGACATCGGGGACGCCGCCCCCTACGGTGATGGCCCGCAGGGCTTGCCCCCTTGACAAAGGCGGTTAGTCTATGCTATCTTATAAGTGGTTAGAAAAAACTAACCAAATAGTATCGCAATGTCCCATTCCGGGCATACTGGAAAAGAGTATTCATAGAAAGGATTTTGCACCATGAGCTATCTCGAAATTGAAAAGGTCATTGGCCGTGAGATCATCGACTCCCGCGGCAACCCTACGGTTGAGGCCGAGGTCTGGCTGGCGGACGGCACCGTGGGCCGGGGTGCGGCCCCCAGCGGCGCATCCACCGGCGAGTTTGAGGCCCTGGAGCTGCGCGACGGCGATAAAAGCCGTTTCGGCGGCAAGGGCGTCAGCAAGGCGGTGGAGAACATCAACACCGTCATCAACGCGGCGCTGGTCGGCCTTGATGCCGCCGACACCTACGCCGTGGACGCCGCCATGCTGCAGGCGGACGGCACCAAGGACAAGTCCAACCTCGGCGCAAACGCCATATTGGCGGTGTCCATCGCAGCGGCCCGCGCGGCGGCCGCCTCACTCGATCTGCCGCTCTACCGCTTTTTGGGCGGTGTGTCCGGCAACAAGCTGCCGGTGCCGATGATGAACATCCTGAACGGCGGCGCCCATGCCGCCAACACCGTGGATGTGCAGGAGTTCATGATCATGCCCGCCGGTGCGCCCAGCTTCCGCGAGGGGCTGCGCTGGTGTACCGAGGTGTTCCACGCGCTGCAGGCGCTGCTGAAGGACAAGGGGCTTGCGACCTCTGTCGGTGATGAGGGCGGCTTTGCGCCCGACCTTGCCAGCGATGAGGAGGCCATTCAGTATATCCTTGCCGCCATCGAAAAGGCCGGCTACCAGCCCGGCAGGGATTTTGTGCTGGCCATGGACGCCGCGTCCAGCGAGTGGAAGGGCAGCAAAAAGGGCGAGTACAGACTGCCCAAGTGCGGCAAGGTGTTCACCAGCGAGGAGCTGGTCACACACTGGAAGCAGCTGGTCGAGAAGTACCCCATCTACTCCATCGAGGACGGTCTTGATGAGGAGGACTGGGAGGGCTGGCAGCAGATGACGAAGGAACTGGGCGGCAAGGTCCAGTTGGTCGGCGATGATCTGTTTGTCACCAACACCGAGCGTCTGGCCAAGGGCATTGGCTTGGGCTGCGGCAACTCGATCCTCATCAAGCTGAACCAGATCGGCTCTGTTTCCGAGACACTCGAGGCGATCAAGATGGCGCACAAGGCGGGCTACACCGCCATTGCGTCCCACCGCTCCGGCGAGACCGAGGACACCACGATTGCCGATCTGGCTGTGGCGCTGAACACCTGCCAGATCAAGACCGGTGCCCCCAGCCGCAGCGAGCGCGTTGCCAAATATAACCAGCTGCTCCGCATCGAGGAGGACCTCGGCGGCGCTGCGCAGTACCCGGGATTTGGGGCGTTTAACATCAAAAAGTAATAACAGGGAAAAATCTCCGGGCTCGACAAAAAGTGTGCGGTAGGGGCGGAGCAGAGCCCTGCCCCTACGCATTTGTAGAAAAGATCGCGCGTTTTTGGCGCAAGAAGATTTGTAAAATTTCCGTAATGTTGCCGAGACAACATACGAAAACCCTGATTTTCTGGTATAGTATCTTTGCCGGGTGGGAAAACCCGGCTGTCCATAACTTAAAAGAGGTGCATAATGACAGATTTCAAACAGTGGGAAGGCTTTGAAGGCCGCATTTGGAAAGAGGAAGTCAACACCCGTGACTTCATCCAGAAGAACTACACCCCTTATGACGGCGATGAGAGCTTCCTCGCCGGTCCGACTGACGCTACCAACAAGCTGTGGGGCGCTCTGCAGAAGCTGCAGAAAGCCGAGCGTGCCAAGGGCGGCGTTCTGGATATGGAGACCGAGGTCGTTTCCAGCCTGACCGCCTACGGCCCCGGCTACATCGACCCCGAGCTGAAGGACCTTGAAAAGGTTGTCGGCCTGCAGACCGACAAGCCGCTCAAGCGCGCCTTCATGCCCTACGGCGGCATCAAGATGGCGGAGCAGGCCTGCACGACCTACGGCTACCAGCCCAGCGAGAAGCTGCACGAGATTTTCACCAAATACTGCCGTACCCACAATCAGGCTGTGTTTGATGCCTACACCCCCGAGATGAAGAAGGCCCGCCACAGCCATATCGTCACCGGTCTGCCCGATACCTACGGCCGCGGCCGCATTGTCGGCGACTACCGCCGTGTGGCGCTGTACGGCATCGACTACCTCATCAAGGCCAAGCAGAATGACTTTGCCAACTGCGGCGACGGCACGATGACCGAGGAGATCGTCCGCCAGCGCGAGGAGATCGCCATGCAGATCACGGCCCTCAAGGGCATGAAGGAGATGGCTGCCGCCTACGGCTTCGACATCTCCCAGCCTGCTGCCAACGCCAAGGAGGCTGTCCAGTGGCTCTACTTCGGCTATCTGGCCGCCATCAAGACCCAGAACGGCGCTGCTATGTCCGTTGGCCGCGTGTCCACTTTCCTTGACATTTATATCCAGCGCGACCTCGACAACGGCACCCTGACTGAGAGCGAGGCGCAGGAGCTGATCGACCACATGGTCATGAAGTTCCGCATGGTCAAGTTCGCCCGCATCCCCAGCTACAACCAGCTGTTCAGCGGCGACCCCGTCTGGGCGACCCTCGAGGTCGGCGGCATCGGCATGGACGGCCGCTCCATGGTCACCAAGAACGACTTCCGCTTCCTGCACACCCTCGAGAACATGGGCCCCGCCCCCGAGCCGAACATGACGGTGCTGTACTCCAGCGCCCTGCCCAAGACCTTCAAGGATTATGCGTCCAAGATCTCCATCGACACCTCCAGTGTCCAGTATGAGAACGATGATGTCATGAAGCCTGTCTGGGGCGATGACTATTCCATCTGCTGCTGCGTTTCCGCCACCCAGACCGGCAAGGAGATGCAGTTCTTCGGCGCACGCGCCAACCTTGCCAAGTGCCTGCTCTACGCCATCAACGGCGGCATCGATGAAAAGCTGGGCGAGCAGGTCGGCCCCGCTTACGCCCCCATCACGGCCGAGTACCTCGACTACAACGAGGTCATGGCCAAGTACGATGTCATGATGGACTGGCTGGCCGGGCTGTATGTCAACATCCTGAACCTCATCCAGTATATGCACGACAAGTACTACTACGAGGCTGCCGAGATGGCCCTGATCGACACTGAGGTCCGCCGCACCTTTGCGACCGGTATCGCCGGCTTCAGCCATGTGGTCGACTCCCTGTCCGCCATCAAGTACGCCAAGGTCAAGTGCATCCGCAATGAGCAGGGCCTTGTCACCGATTACGAGATCGAGGGCGAGTTCCCGAAGTACGGCAACGATGATGACCGCGCCGATGACATCGCCGTCGAGTTGCTGCGCAGCTTCCTTGAGAAGATCAAGCGCCGCCACACCTACCGCAACTCCGAGGCTACCACCTCGATCCTGACCATCACCTCCAATGTTGTCTACGGCAAGGCCACCGGTGCCATGCCGGACGGCCGCAAGGCATACACCCCGTTTGCCCCCGGCGGCAACCCGAGCTACGGCGCCGAGACCCACGGCCTGCTGGCCTCCCTCAACTCCGTTGCCAAGCTGCCCTACCACTGGGCACTGGACGGCATCTCCAACACCCAGACCATCAACCCCGATGCGCTGGGCCACAGCGAGGGCGAGCGCGTCACCAACCTCGTGCAGGTCATGGACGGCTACTTTGACCAGGGTGCCCACCACCTGAACGTCAACGTCTTCGGCAAGGAGAAGCTGCTGGACGCCATGGAGCATCCGGAAAAGGAAGAGTACGCCAACTTCACCATCCGCGTCTCCGGCTACGCGGTCAAGTTCATCGACCTGACCCGCGAGCAGCAGATGGACGTCATCTCCCGCACCTGCCATGCAGCCCTGTAACCCCATCGGGTACGTCCACTCGCTGGAGAGCTTCGGCTCCGTGGACGGGCCCGGCGTCCGGTTCGTGGTCTTTCTGCAGGGCTGCGCGCTGCGCTGCAAATACTGCCACAACCCGGAGACCTGGGCCGACGGCGGGGAAGAGTGGACCCCGGAACAGCTGTTCCAGCGGGTCTACCGCTACCGCAATTACTGGGGCAAAAAAGGCGGCATCACCGTCAGCGGCGGCGAACCGCTGCGGCAGATGGACTTCGTGACCCGCTTGTTCCAGCTGGCCCGCGCCAAAGGCGTGCACACCGCGCTGGATACCGCCGGGGAGCCGTTCCGGCAGGACCCGGAGTATCTCGCCCGTTTCGACGCGCTCATGCAGTCCACCAGCCTGGTCATCCTGGACCTGAAAGAGATCGACCCCGAAAAGCACCGCCAGCTCACCGGCAGGGACAACGCCAACATCCTTGCCATGGCCCGGCACATCTCCGACCTGGGCGTCCCGCTCTGGATCCGGCATGTTCTGGTGCCCGGCCTGACCGACGACGAAGAGGGTCTGCGCAGGACCGCAGACTTCATCCGTTCGCTGAAGACCGTGCAGCGGGTAGAGGTGCTGCCCTATCACACACTGGGGCTGTTCAAGTGGCAGAAGCTGAACATCCCCTATCCCCTGCCCGACGCGGTTCCGCCCACTGCGGAACAGGTCCGCCGGGCTGAGGACCTGCTGGAGGTCCGGAGATACCCCGGCTAACGGTCCTCTCTGAACCAAACCACCCCCGCCCTTCGGTGCGTTGCAGCGCTCTGAGAGGCGGGGGTGTTGTTTTTCCGGCCTTTTCCGCACACCAAAACAGCCACCGCACCAAACGTGCAGTGGCTGTTCGTGTTTCAGTCCGCGGCTTCGCTTTCCGCAGCCTCATATTCTGCAAAGCTGTCGTTTTCTTCCTCCAGCAGCGCGGTGGCTTCGGTCTGTCTGGTCATCTGATCCGCAGACCAGTCCAGCTGGACTTCGCCGTTCAGCGTCAGGGTGTAGCTGCACCCCGGCTTCACGCTCCCGCTGTTCAGGTCTTCTTCCGCGTTCCCTGCGGTGCCGTCGTAGAAGAAGGTCACAGAAGCAGGCCGGGCCGCCTGTTTCTGGATGATGTCGGTCAGCTTCCGGCAGTCCATGGCAAACGCCGCCTTCTTCTCATAGGGGCCGAACAGTTCGATGTTCAGCTGCAATGTGCCAAGGCCGCTGTTGAGCTCCGCTGCGGCAGCGTCTACCGTCTCGGCATCGCCGTAGTAGTTTTGCAGCCAGGCGGAAAGGTTCCGCAGTTCGATCTCCGGGGCTTCTTTATCAATGGCATGGTACAGCCCCTCTTCGTATTCAGCGGTGATCCTGGCCACCCGCATTTCGTTTTCGGGGCCGAAGCGGTCCAGCATCATGGGCAGTGCCCCCATGCACAGGCAGACGCCCATCAGCAGCAGGCAGTAGAAGACGGACAGGAAATCGTACTTCCACTTTTCCGGCTTCGCTGCAAAGTAGAGCACCTCGCCGCCCAGCAGGCAGAGCCCTGCCGCCGGGGCGATCTTGAGGGCCAGCTCCCAGTTGAACTGCGGCACGAAATAATAGCAGAGGAAGAACACGCCCACCGCCATCAGGCCGAAGCCCAGCGTCAGGCTGCCCACCCGGCGCACCGGAACTTTCTCGGTCTTATTCGATTCCATCGTTGCCCTCCGTGGTGTCGCCCGTCTCCATCTCCCCGGCAGCCGCTTCGTCGTCCTCTGCGCTCCTGCGGTTGATGCTGTTCAGGATGGCCTGCACGTTCACCTTTTTGGGTGCCGGCTGGTATTCGCTGAAGTCTTCTTCCGCCGATTCGGTCTTCGGGGCGCTCTTTTTTGCGGTCCTGGGGCCTTTGACCAGCCAGATGCCGCAGACGATGAGCACGACGCAGACCAGAACTTCCGGCAGCTGATCCATCACCAGATAGAGCGCCCGGAAGATCGGGTTCTCCTTGCCCCAGCGCCAGAGCAGGTCGCCAAGGGTGTTCATGATGATGTTCTGATAGGCCACCATGCCACCGAATGCAATGAGCAGCCAGCCCAGCAGCTTGTGGCGTTCGGCCATCAGCTGTTCCAGACGCCGGTCCCTCATGTCAAAGTGGATGAGATAATCGTCCGCCGGTGCAGCGTCCAGACCGATCTGCGCCCGCAGATTGAAGGTGTCGAAAAAGCTGTACATATAAAGAATGGGTGCGCCGATATAAAAGATCTCGATCCCCATCCAGGCACCCAGGGCGACGGACAGGCAGAACATCGTGATGAGCGACAGGCCGCGCTTCATATAGCCCTGATACATCTCACCTGCGCCCGGAATCAGCGCAAACAGCAGGGTCAGAATTCCGTTCTTTTTCATAAGTGGATTCCCTCATTTCTCAAGTATTTGGGGTCGTGCGGGGGCTGTTCGTTACGCCGTCCAGCAGTTTTTGCAGCGGTCCGGGGAGCTTGCCCGCGCTCTCGCGGTCGGCCCGCGTCTCCACCGGCTTGCCGAGCGGTTCCGGCTTCTGCGGCTCCGGTTCGGCATCCTGGCTCTGGGCAGGAGGAAGGATGGTGCTCAGTTCACTTCCCAGCCGGGTGATCCGCCCCAGGTTCCCGGCTTTCCACATCGACAGGGCCAGCACCGCCGCCACGCTGGCCACGGCCACCCGGCCATAGGTGTTCTGCATCAGCCGCACCCAGATGGTGCTCATCACGGTGCCGCGCATCGACCGGGGCGGCGTTTCCAGAGCATCGGCTGTCAGCAGAGCCGTATAGCGGTCCATGCAGGCATCGCAGTAGGACAAATGCTCTGCCGTCTCCAGCCTCCCCAATTCATCCAGCTGCCCCGCCGTCAGGGCGCGGAGGCCCTCGTCCGTCAGGCATCCATCATCCCGAAACCATTTCATCTTCGCTCCTCCTTTCCTGGCGGATCGTTTCTGCCAGCATCTTCTTTGCCCGGTAGACCTGTGCTTCCACCGTCTTTTGCGGCCGCCCGCAGAGGGCAGCGGCTTCGGCAGCGGTGTGCTGTTCCAGCAGCATCAGGCGGCAGGGCGTCTTGTAGGGTTCCCGCAGGTTCAGGATCATGTCGGTCAGCCGCGCCTCGCCCAGCTCCTCCAGCACCCGCTGTTCCGGCTCATAACCGGGCGGGGCACCTTCCAGCGCCAGCACATCGTCGCCGGGGGTATTCACCCGCCGCACCCACGCGCTGCGCAGATGATCCTTCGCCTTGTTGGAGGCAATGCGCGCCAGCCATTGCTTTTCGTAGCCGGGCGGGCAGCGGTCGATGGCGCGCCACGCCGCCAGGAACGTTTCCTGGGCCAGGTCCTGCGCATCGCCTGCATCCGGCACGAGCTGGTGGCAGACGGTGTAGACGAGCCCCTGATACTTCTGCACCAGCGCGCTGAATTCCAGTGTGGTCAACGGTCCGCAGGACCTCCTTTCTGCAATGTCCGGGGCGGTTTTGCTGCCCCTCTGTTTCTTCATACGAAACAGGCCGAACGTTTCCTGCAAAAGATCCAAAAATTTTTCTGCCTGCCGCCCTACTGGCAAAGCAGGAAACGTTCTGTTATAATGATACTATCACAAAAACCGCAGGAGGAAAAGCCGATGGCCTCAAATACGAAGCAGGCATTTCTGCAGGCGCTTTCCGCCGCCGAGGGCGGCTACATCTCCGGCCAGCGGCTGGCCGAGACGCTCGGCGTGAGCCGCGCCGCCGTCCACAAAGCCGCTGCCGCCCTTGCGGCCCAGGGCTACGCGCTGCACTCCGCCCCCCGCCGGGGCTACCGGCTGACCGGCGGCGACCCGTTCTGCGCCGAGGCCGTGGGCAGCTACCCTGCGCCCATCTACCTCTACGACAGCCTCGAAAGCTCCAACCTGACGGCCAAGCAGCTGGCGCTGACCGGTGCCCCGCACGGGACGCTGGTGCTCACCAGCCACCAGCAGGCCGGGCGCGGGCGGATGGGCCGGGTCTTCGAAAGTCCTGCCGGCAAGGGCGTTTACCTTTCGCTGCTGCTCCGCCCGGACCTTTCCGCCGCCGATGCCCAGACTGTGACCATCGGGGCCGCTGTCGCTGTGGCGCGGGCCGTGAAGGCCCTCTGCGGGCTGGAGCTGAGCATCAAGTGGGTGAACGACCTCTACTATCAGGGCAGGAAGGTCTGCGGCATTCTGACCGAGGCGGGCACCGACATCGAGAGCGGCCAGCTGGAATGGCTGGTAGTGGGCATCGGCCTCAACCTCACCACGTCCCCTGCCGACTGGCCGGAGGAGCTGGCCCGCACCGCAGGCAGCCTGTATCCGGGCGGCCCCGCCCCCGTTGGCCGCGCCGCACTGGCTGGGGCCATTGCGCGGGAGCTTCTGGCCCTCTGCCCAGACTTTCCATGCCTCGACGAATACCGCGCCCTCTGCTTCGTGCCCGGCCATTGGGTCACGGTCTGCACCAACCGCGAGACCTACGCCGCCAAGGCCCTGTTCATCGATGGCTGCGGCCAGCTCGTCGTCGAGCGCGAGAACGGCCGCACCGTTGCCCTGCGCCACGGCGAGGTCAGCATCCGCCCCGCCCGCACGACCTGAACCGGGCCTGAAAGCAGGGGATTCTTCCGCCAAAAACTTTTTTCAAAAAAGCGCTTGACATTTCCGGTTTCCATGGTATAATTACTATCGTTCCGAGCGACACAGCTCACGAACGAAAACAAAATATGCGGATATGGCGGAATTGGCAGACGCGTTAGATTCAGGTTCTAATCGGGGCAACTCGGTGGAGGTTCAAGTCCTCTTATCCGCACCAAACAATGAAAATCCGAACCTTTTCTCGATAGGAGAAGGGTTCGGATTTTTTGTGTTCTTCGGAAAGCAGAACGAAGGTGCTTTTCCAACCGCTGTGTGTCCAAAACCTTATCAAAAAAGACGTATCACAAAAGTCACAACTGTAAAGGTGCCGTAAGGCAGAAAGGACACGATTATGAAGTACGATGAAAGCGTTTGCAAGTTCAACATGGACACCGGCTGCGTGGAACTACTGCTCCGGGATGGGAGAAAAATTTCCATCGACTGCACCGGGGTCGAGGATGCGCTGAATGTGACCATGGTGCAGAGGTCAGAGTTGGATTATCTCATCTACAATGACCCACTGGGCTATGCGGATTTGATTCTGAACGGCAATCCGAAGGAATATCTGAGGAATGTGGCTGGGAGTCATGGGTTAGAAAATTAAAGGCAAAACAAAAGCAGGGTGCGTCCACCCGGACGCACCCTGAAAAATCCACATACGATAACGATATGTACAACAGGGCGTTCCCCGTCGGGAACGCTCTGTTTTTCTTTGCCGGAGAGATGAGCCTGTTCCGCCTGCCACGCGGCAAATTCTCTTTGCCCTTCTTCGCTGTTCCAGCAGGCAAGGATGGCCGGGTAGAATGCCCGCGCCAGACGGTCGATGACTTCATCGGGATAAGGGGAAGTGTTTGTGGACTTTTTCTTTTTGTTCAAACGCACGCTCCTTTGACTGTCCCACCGTGGCAAAGCCGGGCGAGAAAATCAAAGTTCCAATTTTTATCAGGCGCAAGGGCGCGGATGCTTTCCGCCCTGCACTTGCGGCTGGTGGCTCGTTGATGGCTTACAAGTGCCTGTCGTTATGCGACTTTTTCGTCGTTCAGCATTTCTTCAAACTGTGCCATATATGCCTTATGCTGTTTGAGAATCTTCGTGGTCTCCACTTTCACATAGGCATCATCAGGCACCTTGGGGAGATACTTCATCAGGAAATCAACATCCTGCTGGATTCGCCGGACGGCAGCTTCCAGCGCAGAATAGTTGATTCCGTAGATGCGTTTCTGCGGAGCAGGGCGCTCCTCCGGGTGCAGAATTTCGTGCACGATCTGCTTGCGGTTCGGAAAATCTGCCCTGGCAAGACGGTGCATATCGGCATCACGGACTTTGAACTGCCCGGACAGAATTTTCTCCTGCATACCGGGTATCATCTGATCCATGATTTGAACGCCCCGCATGAACTTTTCCGAGCGGACAACATAGGATTCGCTAACGTTGTTCCGCTCTGCAATCTGCTTGCGGACGCTTGTATCTGTGGCAGTGGGAGGAATTGTGTCAATTTGACACAATTCCTCCGGGGCGGTTTTCTTGGAAGACGTCGTGTGCTGGTTGTTGCCGTTTCCACCGGGCTTTCGATGTTCCACACTGTACTGCTTTCCAATGAGGAACTTCTTCTGCTCCGGTGTAAGGTTGCGCCGCCCCAACTGGTTTTTGCAGATCCATGCGAGGACTTCTTCTCTGCTTTCAAACGGGAGCGGCATCGTGGAGAAGGAGATTTCGGGATGTTCCTGAACGATTTCATAACGGTTGTGACCATCAACAAGGGTGTTATTCCAAACAATCAAAGGAGAGAGCAGCTTGCCCTCTTTCAGGATATTTTCTTCAAGCTGCTTGAATTCATCATCGGTCAGTGGAGGGATCTGGGACTGGAACTCCGGGTCAATTTTCAAGTTGATCATACGCACACTCCTTTATCTCTCCTGCTGCGCCTGTTCTTCCTCCCGGAAAAAGGACGCAACGTTCTGCTTTGCGGTTTTCAGCTTGAGCAGTTCTTCCTTGGCTTCTTTGTACTGCTCATAGAACTTTGCCTTTTCGGATGCCAACTGTGCATACTCGGCTTCCAGCTTTTTCGGGCTGGGCAGCTTTGTGGTGTTGTTTGCCTTGAAATAGGCTGCTGCCGCTCGGTACGCTGTCAACTCTGCACGATGCTGTTCCTCAAAGGCTGCGGGGCACTTGGCGGTCTTTAACTGCTGGGCGATGTTCTTGGTGCTGGCGTAGGCTGCGACGTGATAGCGCAGCTCTTTGTTGAATTTCATGCGACCTTCGATATCTTTCACCACCGCCAGTGCGTCGTGATACTTGGTTTCCAGTTCGGTGATGCGCTGGTTCAGATCATCCTCGTTGAGCAAATCTTTCTCCTGCAAGAGGATCAGAGTTTGCGACATGGCTTTGAGGTTGAACTTCTTTGCCCAACATTCGTAGCCAATGCCCTTGCCTTCGGTCAGCTTTGCCTGAATATCGATCAGCTTTGCAAGGTTGGTCGGTTTGGACTGTACCTTGGGTTTGCGCTCTGCGTTTGCCTGCAACGTGGCAAGCACTGCCGCCTTATCGAACTTGTCACCGAGATGTTTCGCTCGGATAAACTTGGTTCTGCCAGCAGGCAGATAGCTGAGCCGCCCACGGCTTTCCTTGACGGCAATGCCGTACTGCTGCATGAGCCTATCAGAAAATTCTTCAAAACTCGTTGTGCGGTACAGCACTGAAGAAATCTGTTTCCGTAAAGTGTCTTTCACGGTTTCAAACTTCTTCTGCTTGGGCGGCTGTCCGGCTGCGGTGAGGGCTGCGTTCTCACGGTCAAGTTTCAACTGACCACGCCTACGCGCCCAATACTCAGCTTCGCTCACGCGCTCTTTCGAGCCGTTGAGCAGGTCGATCTGGTACAGTCCGGCACCCTCGCACAGTTCCATGACCTCAACACGCAAGTGCCGCATGGTCTGGGCTGTGCTGGAGTGCTTCATACCCTCACGCCAGTCACGGGGCTTTTGCATATAGGGCTTACGTTCCACCTCTCGTGTGCGGATACTGCCGATCACAATGTGGACGTGGATGTTTCCCGAATGGTTATGCCCATCCAGGTGAGTGCAGACGATGGCGGGGTGACCGGAGAAGTTTTCTTCGCAGAATTTCAGGCCAAGTGCCTGTGCTTTTTCCATGGTCAAGCCGTTGTCGGCTGCATCTCTGGGGTCGAAGCTGATGATATACTGATGGCTCTTAATATCATCGCGTTGGGTGTTCTTGCCATACTTGCGGTTTGCCAGCAGACAGGCCGTTGCGAACGAGAAATCGCCACACTCAAGGGTGTCGAGCAGGTAGGATTCCCGCAGCTTCGGCTTGCCGTGCTCATCCAGAAGTTGCTTTCCGGTGAACGCATCGTGCTGGTAAACGAGGTACGCTTCGATGGCGGTGTAGTCCGAGTTTTTAGAGGCGATATGCTTGAGCGTTGCCATACAGTTCACCCAGAACTTTCTCGGCGCTGAGCCGGAATGCGGTCAGGTCTGCAAGTTCGTCAAGGAGTTTCGCCCGGATCTGCTCGGTGTCTGCACCGCCGGAATTGAAGTGCCTTGCAAGCTGGTTGAGGTTGGTGCCCACCTTGCTGCACTGGGCAAGCAGGGTGGAAACAGCGG
>ERZ1026858.1118-NODE-1118-length-14042-cov-11.066419_pt1 | contig 14042 bp, 8 predicted proteins | sample MGYA00380159_ERZ1026858 | MGnify/ENA primary metagenome ERZ1026858 (study PRJEB33269, sample SAMEA4719795) | human gut metagenome | biome: human-associated habitat; feature: organic feature; material: feces | place: Cameroon | collected 2013-10 ...
GGCTTCACGGTTTTGGACTTCCTACGTGGCTCACGCTACTATAAAGTCCAATTCACAACTCCGGCTTCACGGTTTTGGACTTCCTACGTGGCTCACCCCACCTTAAAGTCCAATTCGCTACTCCGGCCTCCCGATTTTGGACTTCCTACGTGGCTCACGATACTATAACGTCCAATCCACTGCTCCGGCTTCCCAGTTTTGGACTTCCTCCGTGGCTCACGCTACTATAACGTCCAATCCGCTATTCCGGCTTCCCGAAACACTACAGCAAAGGGGCGGCGCCACACGCCGCCCCTTTACCGACCGCTGCAACAGCCGGGTCTGTATTACTTTCTAAGCTCGATTCCGTCAGCCTCAAGGTCCTTGAATATCTTCTCCATTACTGGTGTGATATCCTTATCCTCAAGTGTTCTGTCCTTAGCTCTGAATGCGATTGAGTAAGCAACTGACTTGAAGCCTTCCTTAATCTGGCTTCCTTCGTAGATATCGAAGAGGTTGTAGCTCTCTAATATCTTGCCGCCGCGCTTTTCAATAATCTTCTCAACTTCACCAACTGGAAGCTCCTTAGGCATTACCATACTGATATCTCTTGTTACAGCTGGGAACTTTGCAATTCCTGTGAACTTCTTATCGAAGCTTGCCATTTCTGTAACTGTTGGAATATCAATAACAACAATATATGTTCTCTCACCGATTGAGTAAGTATCGGCAACATCTGGATGAAGTTCTCCGATGTAACCAATCTTCTTATCAGCGTAATATACATCAGCCTGACGGCCTGGATGTAAGAATGGAATACCAGCCTTGGCATCATATGTTGGCTTCTTCTTCATTCCAATCTTCTCAAGGAATTCTTCAATAACACCCTTCATTGAGTAGAAGTCAACGCTGCCGAAAGCTCCGAGTGTGAATTCAACTCTTTCATCCGGAAGCTCGTTAACATCATCTGCTGCAAGGTAAACCTTAGCTAATTCATATAACTTAACATTCTTGTTTCTTCTGTTATAGTTAGTAGATAATGATGTAAGCATTCCGTGGATTGGAAGTGTTCTCATAACTGAGAAATCCTCTCCTAATGGGTTAGAGATTACAACTGTCTTTCTGTATACAGAATCAGCAGGAAGCTTTAACTTATCGAATACCTTAGGGCTCTCGAATGAGTATGTCATAGCCTGTGAGAATCCTGTAAACTGGGCAACCTCAGAAGCTGCATCTTCAATGCTCTGCTCAAATGAAATCTTACCCATTGTTGTCTCTCCCTTAGGAAGAGTTGTAGGAATGTTGTCATATCCGAAGAATCTTGCAACTTCCTCTGCTATATCAGCATCTCTGTTAAGATCCTGTCTGAATGTTGGGATGATAAGCTCATTAGCATCTTTATCATATTCAACTTCAAGTCTTTCGAAGTAAGAAAGCATATCTTCATCTGATACATCAGTACCAAGTAAAGCGTTGTATTTAGCTGGCTCAAATGGAAGTCTCTTCTTAGTTACAGGGTCAGGATATACATCAACTGCACCACCTACAACATCACCTGCATCAAGCTCCTCAATAAGCTGGCATGCTCTGTTGATAGCTTCCATAGCATTCTCTGGGTCAAGTCCCTTCTCGAACTTACCAGAAGCGTCTGTTCTTAAACCAATCTTCTTAGTTGTCTTTCTGATGTTAGTTCCGTCAAATGTAGCTGCTTCGAAAAGCATTGTCTGGACATCATCAGTAATCATTGAATTCTCGCCACCCATGATACCTGCGATACCAACTGGCTTATCACCATCACAGATAAGAAGTGTCTGTGCATCAAGAGTTCTCTCCTGTCCGTCAAGTGTTACGAACTTCTCGCCATCAGTTGCTGTTCTTACAACAATCTTGTGACCTGCAATAGTATCATAGTCATATGCATGCATTGGCTGACCATATTCTTCCATAACATAGTTAGTTATATCAACGATGTTGTTGATTGGTCTGATACCTGCTGTCATAAGTCTCTGCTGCATCCACTTTGGAGATGGAGCAAGTCTTATATTCTTAACAACTCTTGCAACATATCTTGAGCAAAGCTCTTTAGCTTCAATATCAACTGAAACCATTGTGTTAACATTCTCATCGTTACCTGTCTTAGTAACAACTGGTGGATTGAAAGGCTTTCTGAATGTAGCAGCAGCCTCTCTTGCGATACCGATAACGCTGTAGCAGTCTACACGGTTATTAGTAATCTCATATTCAAATACTGTATCATTAAGTCCTAAGTACTCTACCGCACTTGAACCAACAACAGCATCATCTCCTAATATATAGATTCCTCCCTCTGGTGCATCCGGGAAGAATTCTCTTGAAGAACCAAGCTCCTCGATAGAGCACATCATACCGCATGACTCTACTCCTCTTAACTTGCCCTTCTTAATCTTAATTCCGTCTTCTGGAAGTGCGCCGCCGTCATGTCCTCCGGCAACTTTACCTCCGTCTAATACTACAGGAACCTTCTGTCCGCTTGAACCAACTTCAATGTTAGGTGCACCTGTTACAATCTGGACATTCTCGCTGCCAACATTAACCTGGCATATAACAAGCTTGTCTGCATCAGGGTGTCTCTCAACTGAGAGAATCTGTCCAACTACGATTTTATCAAGGTTCTTGTCAAATGCATTGAAACACTCTACCTTAGTTCCTGAAAGTGTCATTGCATCTCTGAATTCCTGATCTGTACACTCAAGACCTGGAACCATTGCTTTTATCCAATTTAATGATGTATTCATATCGTCATTCTCCTTAAATATACTTTATCTTATTCCAGTCATTAGACCACTATATGAATCGATTTAGAACTGCTTTATAAATCTGATATCGTTCTCATAAAGAAGTCTCATGTCATCGATTTCGTACTTAAGAAGAGCAACTCTCTCAAGTCCTACACCAAAGGCAAATCCTGTATATTCTTCCTTATCAATTCCGCAAAGCTCGAATACATGTGGGTGAACCATTCCACAGCCGAGGATTTCAATCCATCCCTCGCCCTTACAGAAACGGCATCCTTTACCACCACATTTGAAACAGCTTACATCCATCTCGGCACTAGGCTCAGTGAATGGGAAATGATGTGGTCTGAATTTAACTTTAGTATCAGGTCCGAAAAGCTCCTTAGCAAATTCTGCTAAAGTTCCCTTAAGGTCTGCAAATGTAATTCCCTTATCAATTACAAGGCCTTCTACCTGATGGAAGCATGGTGAATGTGTAGCATCAACTTCATCTGCTCTGTATACACGTCCTGGAGAAATCATTCTGATAGGGAGCTTGCCCTTCTCCATAACTCTTGCCTGAACAGGGGATGTCTGTGTACGGAGTACTATCTTATCATTGATGTAGAATGTATCCTGTTCATCCTTAGCTGGGTGGTTAGCTGGTATATTAAGTGCCTCAAAATTGTAGTAATCATACTCAACTTCTGGTCCGTCAACTACTTCATAACCCATTCCGATGAATATCTTCTGGATTTCCTCTAATGCAAGTGTATTAGGATGCTTATGTCCTAACTCATCCCTCTTAGATGGAAGAGTAACATCTATTACTTCACTCTTTAACTGAATTTCTCTCTTCTTGGCAGCTAATTCTGTCTTAGCCTTTTCTAATACTTCTTCAATTGCCTGTCTTGTCTCATTAACAATCTGACCAACCTTAGGTCTGTCTTCTGGTGCAACTTCCTTCATACCTTTAAGTACTTCTGTAAGTTCACCCTTCTTTCCAAGGAAAGCGACTCTGATATCATTCAGCTTATCAAGCGAATCAGTTTCATTAATCTGTGCTAAAGCTCTTTCTCTAATTGCTTCAAGTCTTTCTTTCATCCTTATAGCCTCCATACTTCTTTCGCTTTTTATCAATCATCTGCGTAAAAAGCCACTGTTTATTGTAACATATCGTTTTAAATTTGCAACCCATGATGTTAGTTTTGCGTCTATTGCCTGATTAAACTGTGTAAGATTACCGTCACCCTTGAGTCTGTCTATATCTTCAAGTTCTCTGTATTCATCACTGTATCTTGCATTATCCATAAGAGTCTCTAACTCTCTCTGTACAACATACTCATCTTCCTGCACATCCACATTGACTGGCTCTTTGTCCTTCTTAGCCATAATAGACGCGGCTATGCTGCATTTTTTTGATTCCTCATGCTGACCCAGTCTGTAAGCCTCGTCATAATACTCAACTGCCTTTTCGTACATGAACATTCTTGCATATGCAGTGCCAAGATTATGATATACTTTGGCATAATCTGCTGCCAGCAGGTCTTTTCCCTTATAATCCTTTATAATTGACTCATAACAGCTGATTGCAGCAAAATAAAATTTTGCATTAAGATAACCGTCGCCTCTCGCCTTAAGTCTCTCACACACGCTCTGTTTTCCAAGTGTGTTAAGAATCTCCTTAAGCTGTTCTATCTCTGCAACAGAATAATAATCTATTGACTTAAGAATAGTCACAAGTATCTGTGCAAGCGAAGCACCCGATTCCTTAAGCTTCTTAACTCTTGCTGCAAGCTCACCTTCACCCACAGCCTGCAGAAATTGTATAAGATTATCGTCTATCAGGTCCTGCCCAATCAGGTATATATTATTGTATATGTAGTAACAGAGTTCTTCAGCTGAATACAGCTTAATGTCAGTCTGTGGTGTGACATATGGCTTATCAGTTCTCTGACCCCTGCACAATATTATTTTCCCCATTGTATTCTCCATTCTGCAATGTTTTCCACATTTATCAGCTTCTTAATGTTAGTTTCCTGTGTATTACTTTACCTGAACTCTTCACAAATTCTCCGAATCCAAGGTCTTTAATTGTAATATTACATCTGTCTGCATCCATGAATTCCACATGTATTGATATTCTCGTTGTCTTACCTTCCCTGAATGGAATCTCACTTATATCCACGACTTCATCATAACTTGTGTTGTCTGTGGCAATAACATTGAAAGTAATACTTCTTATATCTTCAAGTATACACTCAATTGTACGCCCGGCTAAAGTCCAGTTAACGCCCGGTCTTACCATTCTGAATCTCATAGGCTTTCCATATGATGATATGTCAAGTTCTATACCACATTTGACATGGTTATCAAGAAGCACAACGATATTCTTGAATATCTCAGGTCTTAACATATCCATCGCCGCAAAGCATGCACCTCTTGCGAAAAGGTTCTGTCCTACAAAAGCTTTTCTTCTTGTAACCATAAGCTTGGCGAATCTTTCCGGCAGCTTTTCAATGTCGAATCCCTCGCCAGTAAGATATGCAGCTGACACTCGCCTCTTAGCAAAGTAATCTTCTGCAAATGTGCATAATTCATTCTCAGCCCCGTCAATATTCTTACTTCCGTATACTTCTTTTAATACATCCGATGTATATCCTGTATGCTCCTGCAGAAGGTAGCTTGTATTGTCGCTCTTTCTTATGGCGATATGGTCACACCTTAGCCCCTCATGCGTATAATCCATAAGTACAACTCCCATGGAATGAAGTTCACTTTTCTGTTTATATGCATAATATGCAAAGCTCTCGACCTTGCTTAATATCTGCCAGTGTCCTTCCATGACACCACATTTTTCAAGGTCTGCCTTCACCGCTGCAACCTCATCCCCATTGTAATCAGCAATTGTCACACATATGCTTTTAATCTGTGACTCTCCTGTGGCACGCATGCACTCGGCAATAACATTAATAAGATTAGTCTTCTCATGCGAATCTTCTGTAAGCTTTACAGACTGGACACTGCCAGAATTATGCGAATATACACTTGCCTGAATTCTTGTCCCGCTCAGGTCTATTCCTGCTATAAGCCCTCTCTCCTTATCCATATCTGTTATCCTCATTTCGCAATTGTAAACATTTCACTTGTAACATATTCCTCGACACTATAGCTGTGCATCTGTTTCTTAAGAGCTGCCAGCTCGTGCTGCTGTCTGCTTGCAAGGCATTCATTGAGCATGTCTGTGCGTCCTTGTGTATTCTCTCCAGATACATATTTGAATTCATACACTGCCGGCTGCATATCATTGTCTTCATCATTGACTGAAAATGTGTACTCAAGAACATCACCATAGAACAGATGGAATCTGCATGTGAATATTCCCCATTCATTGGATTTCATAACCTGTGTAAGCCTGTCTCCGCCGTTAATTGTGTACGATATTGTAACCTTATCTGCCGGAGCTGATATGTATTCAATAATTGTAAGCCCCTGCATATTATAAGGAATATCAAGCACTCCCTTGAATTTTTTATAGAAGTTGTATATTCTGTCATTTTCACACAATTCATTAAGAACTGTCTGTGCAAGCTCTCTTTCGCCATCATCTTCTTTAAGTGCCAGCGGATTCTTGGAGATGTTCTTAAGCCATGCCACATAGCAGCACTCTGGCAGACCATACCCCTCTTTCATATATTCCTCTATAACACGGAATACAATGTCATTCGCTTTCTTCTGCCTGAGAAGATAGAATTGTGAATTGTATGAAAGATATGCTTTAACTATCAATTTGTCAGGCATTTTACTGTAATAGTCTGTAAATACTTCTGTAAATCTTCCTGTATGAACGCCCATATACATCATCTGTGCAAGAAGTCTCTCGGACATATGCGATACATTTACACCATAATTAATAGCTGCTTTCCACACATTGTACATCTCGTCATTCGTTCCATTGAAATAATCTGACATATATGCAAGAACAGGTTCATTATATATGTGCTGTCCAAATACATACGCTGTAACATCATCAAGCACCTTGTTATGTTCATCTGACACATTAGTAAGTATGTAATCTGCCATCTTAAGAAGCCTGGCAGGAGCCGCCTTGCAGCATCCATACCTGCTTACAAGTTCAAAGCTCTGCGAATACATTCCTGCCTCTGTAAGTGTCTCTATAAGTCTTTGTGCATCCTTGTCTGAAAGGTCATCTGTATCCACACTGACATATTCGTGCCAGAAATCATTATCCTTGTAATATGTGTAATAATATTCTATCATCCATGAATTAATCTGATATCTGTAAGCACTGCTTATATTGTCAGACTTCTTGATACATTTGTAATAGTCTAATAATTCAGGAGTATATTCTGACTTCTTATGCATGTCGTTAATGCGGCTCATGATAATTCCATCATTATCCATGCCATATTCTGCTGCCGCGCCAAATACTTCTTCATATTGCCCTGCATCGAATACTTTCTCTATCTCGTAATCTATAGTATCTTTCCTGATAACTCCATCGCTGCATTCAAATGTTATCTCACAGTCACCTGCATACATGCATATATATGCAATTTTTTCAGAAGGTTCATACACCGTCTCTTCTGCAAACTCAGGGTGTCTTACATGTACTCTGCTCACCACATCACTAAAGCATCGTACCCTGTGCATATATGGCATCCTGCTTATGAAGCCGCCTGTCTCTTCACTCACAAGCTGCATCTTTAACAGTGCCTTATAAAGCACAGCCAGATTATCACTTATCTTTCCAGCTTTCAGCTGCTCATACACGAATATCTCTATATTTCTGTCATAGCCTTCATAGATGTTCTTATAATATGAATCCCTGCCTGTCACAATATTTGCATATAAAAATGCTTTATCTGAATCTGACAGTATATTATCATATGCAAAGTACATAAGAACTATCTTAGGAAGCTGTCTTTCTATGTCTTTTGGCATGCTCGCTATGTAGAACTCATATAAACGGGTTATTCTCAAACCTCTTAACACACCTTTTTCATATATTTCAAAACAGTTGTTTCCTGTCATTCCCATTCTTATCATCTGGGTCACAAGCACTGTTAATATTTCGTCTTTATCAAACTGCTCATATAATTTCTTAAGGATAATGAGCGCATTAATACTTATGTTCTTCTCATTAGCTGCAACATCTGCAATCTGCATTGCAAGCTTTTCAGTTATAATGCCATTCCTACAGCCGTAATTAATCACACGCATTTCAAACTGGTTAAGGACTCTTAGTAATACCGGCTGTGCATTAATTATATTAAGCGCCTCTATATACATTACAGGACTTGTACAGCCTGTATTCACAGTATCTTTAATTCTTATGAGTTTAATGCTCTTGTTACTTTCTGAATCAGGACCAAGGTAGAACAATATCCACAGCACTCTGTATGTATCATATCCGTTCTCATAGAACTTCTTAACCTGCGAATATACCTGTGCTGTATATTCTTCTTCCTTAACCATCAGTGTTGAGACATACAGGAAATAACAGTATAATTCTACATTATCGCCTATCCTTCCCATTATATCTTTCTTAAGTCCGTCAAATATCTGGACTGCACTCTCTTCCCGTCCTGACATGGCAAGAAGCTGGACCTGTACAAGGTCATAGAACGGATCCTGTCCTTTTATTCCTCTTATGCGGTCTACTATCTGCATTGATGATGAAAGCCATTTTTCTTTCTTTATCTTTTTCATTCTGAAATCAAGATAAAGCTTTGTAAGCTTATACTCTGCCTGTCTTTCTTCCCATCTTACCTCAAACTCTTCACCAGCAGCTTTAGGAGCAACAGCACTTACCTTTACTTTAAGATGCTGTGTATAGCTCTCAACATGAATATATCCATAATTATTGCCTGCATGCATCTTTGCCGGATTAATTATGTAATTAATATCCAGTCTGTCGCCTGCAAAATCATCTGTTGATATATCATTTTTCTCTAATTCAATAAATTCTGCATCTGCATATATATGAATCTGTGTCAGCTCCGTGCCGCTCTTTTTAAGCTCAAATCCATATTTTTCAGGCTCTTCTTTCTTCGTAACTGTATTCTCATCATTATCTATTGTAAGAACTACAGCCTCCTCTTTAGCATGCACATTATCTGCATGTTCTGTTTCATAGACATCATTCGTGGCATCATTAGCAGAACTGTCCTCTGCAGCCGCATCACTCATGGTAGTCATGGTAGTCTGCTCTTCACTGCATGACAGCTTTGGTATATTAATAATTGAACTGCCTCTTGAAAGTCTGTTTATGAAATCTCTCATTGCAAACTATGCCTCCGACTTAATCTTCTCCAAATGTTTCTTAATATCCTTCTCATATCCCATATCGCCTGGCTCATAGAATTTTTCATTCACATAAGCATCCGGAAGATACTGCTGTCTGACATAATGATTAGGATAATCATGTGCATATAAGTACCCTACTCCGTGTCCTAATTTGGCACTGCCCTTATAATGGGCATCCTGCAAATGTACAGGAACCGGTGCAGTCTTTGAATTCTTAACAACATCCATTGCTTTATCAATTGCCTTGATACATGAATTGCTCTTAGGTGCTGTTGCAATATAAAGTGCAGCCTGACTAAGTATAATTCTCGCCTCAGGCATGCCAATACGCTCAACAGCCTGTGCCGCAGCAACTGCGACCTGCAGTGCATTCGGGTCAGCATTACCGACATCCTCACTGGCACATATCATTATTCGTCTTGCAATGAATTTGATATCTTCACCTGCATACAGCATCTTTGCAAGATAATAGCTTACCGCATCAGGGTCTGAGCCTCTCATGCTCTTAATAAATGCTGATATTGTATCGTAGTGGTTGTCACCCTCTTTATCATATCTTACTGTGCGCTTCTGGATACATTCCTGTGCTGTTGCAAGGTCTATATGTATAATTCCATCCTCTGACCTGTCTGTTGTAAGTATTCCAAGTTCAATGGCATTAAGCGCATTTCTTGCATCTCCATTGGATATATCCGCAAGAAATTCAAGTGCATCATCGTCTATTGCTGCATTGTAGCTTCCCATGCCCTTCTTCTCATCATACACAGCACGCTTTATTATTGTCTTGATATCGTCTTTCTCAAGTGGTTTTAATTCGAATATTATTGACCTTGAAATCAAAGCTCCATTTACTTCAAAGTACGGATTCTCTGTCGTTGCACCAATAAGAATTATTGTTCCGTCCTCAACAAATGGCAGAAGATAATCCTGCTGCCCCTTATTAAAGCGGTGAATCTCGTCTACGAAAAGTATTGTCTTTCTTCCATACATTCCAAGATTGTCTTTTGCCTTGGCAACAACCTCTTCCATATCCTTCTTTCCGGCAACTGTGGCATTAACCTGGTTGAACTCTGCACTTGTCGTATTGGCAATTATTCTTGCTAAGGTTGTCTTTCCTGTTCCCGGCGGACCATAGAATATTACTGAGCTAAGCTTATCAGCTTTAATTGCCCTGTAAAGCAGCTTGTCCTTTCCGATTATATGAGACTGTCCAACCATTTCATCGAGTGTTTCCGGTCTTAATCTCATAGCCAGCGGAGATTCCGTATTCTTATTGTTTTCACGCATATATTCAAATAAATCCATAACTTATACCTGTCTTAAATATATTTGCAGTTATCCTGATACATTTACAATTATCTTAATTCCGTGCCAAGCCACAGTCTCTCAACATAGCCTATCTGGCTGCTGTTATTACCTTTCAGCGTATTAGAATAAAGAATATTATCAGCATCATACGCATAGATTCGGTTCTTGTAAAAATGTGTCCCCTCTGTATCTGTAACTGCATCTGATTCCAGAATTGCAACAGCTTTGCTCTTAATGTTATCCATATAGAACTGTCTGCCACCTGAAATGTATGTTAACGCCTTACTTTTATTATACACTTTTGATAAAGAACCTGCATTAACATCTGACGCAATGTCTGTAATCTTGTTGTTATCAACTACACGCAGCTGTCCTTCTGCATTAACATACACTATCTGACTGTCTGATGAATTATATATATAATTCTTTTCCTTAGTCATAGAATCAACATCTACATACTCACTTACTTTAGTATCTTTAATAAGTGCTGATGTCATTGAAGCACCTGAGATTCTGTATATAAGCGAATTGTCTCTATCAAATACATAATCAGCATCATTGTCTGTCTTCTTGTCTATCTTATACGCAGATTCATCTTTGCATGAATAATAATATACTCCATCACTCTTAGAATACAGCAGTGTATCCACATCTTTTCTTGTATTAAGACTGTCTGCATTTGCTGTATACACACCTGTCATGTTCTCTGACACCGGCCATAACTGCATAACTGCATCCGCAACTGAAACCGGCTTTTCTTTCTTCTCATAATCGTATGTATACAATGAGCCTGCATTAGTAAGACATACTATCAGATGCTTTGACTCATACACATATGCCTTATTAAGATTACCCTCTATAAGAGTTGTCTGTGCTTCAGCGTGTTTCTTGACTTCCTTAATACTGCTCATGGCAAGGCTTGTTCCATTAGTAGAACCCTCGTCATTAATAATATTAATATTCGTATATATAACAAGACCATCATCAGATATATACATTATCTCTTTCTGCAGATTATCTTCTGACACAAGGACACATTCATCCTTGTTCCATATGTACATTGAATATCTGCCAGACGAGTTGGACTCATCATATGTTACTGTAACGAAATATTTTCCATTGTCACTTGCAACACTTAAGATATTCTTCCCTGAATCTATCTGTTCCGGCCACTGTGGTGTATAGAAGGTCTTGCTGTCTGCTGCAAATATTGCATTGCTTTCATCACACACATAATTGCTGTCCAGCCCCGCTATATCATATATTTTTCCGTTGTAGCTTACATAAAGAGCGTAATTCTTCTTAGTTGCAAGCTTGTATATTCCAAATGCTGCAACACCAATAAGCACTACTGCTATCAGCGCTGCCGCTATCATTTTCATTCTTTTGTTTACTTTACGTCGTGCAATCCTTATCTGCGGCTTTTCCTGATTATCATTTCTGTTGCCACCGTTCTGCTTTCTGCTGTCCGCTTTGCTTCTGCTCTGGCTCTGCTTCTTATTGTCTGCTTTGCCGCTGCTTTGCTTTATTGCCTGCACGCGTTTTGCTAATGCCTGTCCATAGTCACTCTGTGATTCCTCTTTTTTATCAGAAGAAGCAGACCTCTCTTTCAAAGCCTGCTTCTCTTCATATGCTTTTCTTCTGGCAAGATAATCACTGTTGTTAACTAATATAACAGGTCCATCACATCTTGGGCACTGACTGCCCTCATATTCCTGACCACATTTAGTACACAGCATAATTCTATCCTTTAATAAATTTATCCTTCAATATCTTTTAATTAAAATCTGAACTTATCTTCAAAATATGCCTTAAGATCTGCTATCTTTATTCTTTCCTGCTGCATTGTATCTCTGTCTCTTACTGTTACAGCACCATCTTCTTCTGAGTCGAAATCATATGTGATACAGAATGGAGTACCAATCTCATCCTGTCTTCTGTATCTCTTTCCGATATTACCTCTGTCATCAAACTCACAGTTGTAATACTTAGAAAGTTCTGCAAATATCTTTTCTGCACCTTCATTTAACTTCTTAGAAAGTGGAAGAATACCAATCTTAACTGGTGCTAATGCTGGGTGGAAATGAAGAACTGTTCTTACATCTCCTCCTTCAAGCTCTTCCTCATCATAAGCTGAGCAAAGGAATGCTAATGTTACACGGTCCGCACCAAGTGAAGGCTCAATAACATATGGTATATACTTCTCCTTAGCTTCATCATCAAAGTATGACATATCTTCACCAGACACTGTCTGATGCTGTGTAAGGTCATAATCTGTTCTGTCAGCGATACCCCAGAGCTCGCCCCATCCGAATGGGAAGAGGAATTCGATATCTGTTGTTCCCTTAGAGTAGAAGCAGAGTTCTTCTGGTGAATGATCTCTTGCTCTCATCTCATCTTCTTTCATTCCTAATGCCTTAAGCCAGTCGATGCAGTACTGTCTCCAGTATGTGAACCACTCAAGATCTGTTCCAGGCTTGCAGAAGAACTCTAATTCCATCTGCTCAAACTCTCTTGTTCTGAATGTGAAGTTACCTGGTGTAATCTCGTTACGGAATGACTTACCAATCTGTCCAATACCAAAAGGTACTTTCTTTCTTGATGTTCTCTGAACATTCTTGAAGTTAACAAAGATACCCTGAGCTGTCTCTGGTCTTAAATATACTGTGTTCTTGGCATCCTCAGTTACACCCTGGAATGTCTTGAACATAAGGTTGAACTGTCTGATATCTGTGAAGTTATGCTTTCCACATGAAGGACAGCAGATATTCTTCTCATCGATGAAATCCTTCATCTGCTCCTGTGTCCATCCATCAACTGAGCCTTCAAGTTCATATGAATTCTCGTCTGCCCAGTCTTCTATAAGTTTATCTGCTCTGAATCTCTCGTGACATTCCTTGCAGTCCATTAATGGATCAGAAAATCCACCAAGATGACCTGATGCTACCCAAGTCTGTGGGTTCATAAGAATTGCACAGTCAACACCAACATTGTATGGGCTTTCCTGTACGAACTTCTGCCACCATGCCTTCTTAACATTGTTCTTTAACTCAACACCAAGGTTACCATAATCCCAGGTATTAGCTAATCCACCATAGATTTCAGAACCTGGGTAAACAAATCCTCTTGCCTTAGCTAAAGAAACAATTTTCTCCATTGTCTTTTCCATAATAATATAATCCTCCTAAAGGCAACAGCCTGACTACATCGAACTGCATCGGCTGCTACATAATCTTAATCATTTTATAACATTTAGTGCTGATTAGCAAGAGGAATGGAAGGAATCTTGTTTTGGACTTTCTCCATGCCTCCCTCCACTTCAACGTCCAATCCGCCACTCTTTCTCACTCCTTTTGGACTTCCTCCGTGCCTCCCACCGCTTCAACGTCCAATCCGCCGCTCTCGTGAATTTCTTTTGGACTTCCTCCGTGCTTTCCACCGCTTCAACGTCCAATCCACCGCTCTTTCTCATCCCTTTTGGACTTCCTCCGTGCCTCCCGCCGCTTCAACGTCCAATCTGCCGCTCTCGTGAATCCCTTTTGGACTTTCTCCATGCCTCCCACCGCTTCAACGTCCAATCCGCCGCTCTTGTGAATCCCTTTTGGACTTCCTCCGTGCTTCCCACCGCTTCAACGTCCAATCCGCCGCTCTTTCTCATCCCTTTTGGACTTT
>ERZ1026858.1126-NODE-1126-length-13977-cov-17.363741_pt1 | contig 13977 bp, 12 predicted proteins | sample MGYA00380159_ERZ1026858 | MGnify/ENA primary metagenome ERZ1026858 (study PRJEB33269, sample SAMEA4719795) | human gut metagenome | biome: human-associated habitat; feature: organic feature; material: feces | place: Cameroon | collected 2013-10 ...
TTTTCCTGCCCGCCGTTTTCCTGATGCTCATCGTCTGTCACTTCCAATTCCAATGTCCTCTTCTGTTCAGGCTCGAATCCGTGCAGATATTCTTCATCATTGTTCTGGCGCATCAGTTCATTGATCTGAGATGAAACGAAGAAACCATCCTCGCCATAATAACCGATTTTGGCTGCCAGCTGTTCAACCACATCCCGGTTCTTCTCCAGCGATTCCAGGCATCGGTTAGAAAACTCATAAGCCACATAACCTCTCCATTGCCCCATAATCATTACCGAAAATTGAGACAATTTCGACTCCAAAGGCATCATCTGAAGTATCACAGCTGCCATATACAGGATGACAAATACGATTCTCTGCCGCTCGTCCTGAGCTGTAGCATACTCATCCTCGTCAACATAGTTTTTCTCATATTGCCCTATTCCTTCCACAAAGGCCAGGCGGCTCTCCGTATCGGTATGCGAAAACATCATTTTGTCTACGATGCAGAATACCTCATAAAAAACATCCTCGCATGAACATCTGGACGTAGGAAACCAAGTCTTGTCATTGAAAATGTCATGGGAGATGGCTTGGAAAGCCTGATAAACCAGATACTGCGAGAAAGATTTATCTACCATCTGCCTGGTCTTCATCTTAAATAACTTCATCGCCGTAACCCTTTAAATCATCAAGAATCATATCAAGAGAATTGATCAAGGCAAACTGAGAATTCCCATGACAATCACAACAGACAGCTTCTCCTATAACCAGGGCAGAAATCTCTGCATCAGATATTTTCACCTTGGTTCGTTTCAGCGAACGGGAAGAGGTACACGGACCTTTCCAATAGTATACCTTGATGCCGTAATCTTCTTTACTGCACAGGTTCACCAACATGGCAATGTCTCTGTTTGCCTTGTCCAAGTGCAACTGCTCACCATGATCAGTTTCATATCTGGCATGAAACTTACGTGCATTGATGCACTCCATGAAGGAATGCTGCATCTGTAATTGCTTGACAAAGGAATATGGCGCATCGCTAAGAGTCTGATGGCGAGGAAATGAAAACACCACAGCCTTTGGCTTATAACCAGCCTTGATTCTTTCAGCCACGGCATCAAAGAAATCACCAGGTGGCAACTTGGCAGAAATAACCATATTCCAGCCATATTGATTGGCCACTCTATTGATGTTATCCCGCAGAAGAGCCACCACCTTGTCCTGTCCTTTTTTGCCCCCGAAGATTGTAGATTCTTCCACAAAAAGGAAACCTTTGTTGGGGCGATTATCAATAATCACCTTGCAGAAAGGCTGGTTGTGAATTTCATTCTCAGTAAAATTACTCCAATAGAATTCCTTCTTGTCTGCACATACGTCCAGCACAGCTACTCCCTCTCGAAATCCCAATATTCGATTGTCATGGATGATGTCATCATCATTCTTCTTTGATTCCACCAAAGTCATTTTCTTGCTTTCCAGCAAACTGTCCATTACCTTCTCGAAACCAGTCTGACACTCCTGATATTTTTCAGGCGATGGCATTTCGGGAAATTCCAAGGGTAGAGTACCCTCGATACTTGAAAGATTCCGGCTTTTGCAGAAATCAAACTTGAAGACAACGTAAGAAGTCTTTTCGGTGCTGTTTTTGGTTCGTCCAGTCATTAGCTTCTGGTTTAAATTATACCATGAAAGTTATTTCTCATAGTAGCTACAAAAGTAATACTTTTTCCCCGAATAAACAAATAAATTCTAAATTATTTTTTATCAAATTGTCTTTTTTTCATAAAACCATCAAAACAAAATGTGAATGTGAATGTGAATTTGAAATGTAAATCAATGTATCGGGTTGTTCCATCCATTCCTTTTATAGGATATTGTGAATGAAATTCAGTCCTCGCGCGCGTACCTTATTATATATATAATATTAACCTATTATAATGGCTACTATTACTTAAACACGATTATACGCTTCTCCTTCAGGTAACATTGAAAAACATTTCAAATTCACATTCACATTCACATTTTTGCATTTCCTTCTATCCACCAGCTAACCCACACAGGAAGTAACTGTGCGCCCGATGTCCCCCAAAACTGCGTCCCGACGCAGCTGGCGATACGTGGCGATGCAGCGGACGATACGTCGGGATGCAGCGCCGACTGCATCGGGACGCAGTTGGAAAGGCAAAACATGCCATATAATGTTAACGGATTTAACATTTAATTTAATGGCCATTAAATTAATGGCGGTTAAATTAGGCGGAAGAGAGGGGGATATGAGGGAGGAATGCACGTGATTCGGGACAAGGATGCACGACATTCGGGACAACTATTGTTTTTCAGAGAAAAATGTTGTATCTTTGCATTGTCGTTCAAAGATAGGCTGAATTAACCACTAAAAAAACTGACTGAACTTTCGAATGTAGTTCAAGTACGGGCTGAAGGCCCAAAAGGTCAGAAGCAGCACGCCCTGAAAGGGCAGAAGCCCCTAGCCCAGGGCAACGCCCTGGGTATCAGAGTAGCAATTAGTAAGGCGCCCTGAAAGGGCAAAAGCTTTACAAATTGCTGGGTGTAAAAGCTTTTGCCCTTACAGGGCGATAGGATAACGCCTGAAATAACCCAGGGCGTTGCCCTGGGCTAGGAGCTTCTGCCCTTTCAGGGCGTGTGGGGGCAACTTACAAAAGTTCAGTCATTAAAAAGTAACTGATTGTTTAACCATTAAAAAACACCTGGCCCAGGGGAAAGGGCAAAACTGATTGTTTAACCATTTAAAAAACTATTTAGATTATGGGAATTAAAGTAAAAGCTATCGAGCGCAACGTGTCGTTCGAAAAAGGAAAGCAGAAGTACGCGTTCGTCATGCAGGCTGATCTCTACAGCCAGCTCAACGCAAGTAAGGTAATCGAGGAGGCTGCCATCCGAAGCGGTCTGCCTAAGGCGGTGATCAATGCCGGATGGACTGCCATCGGCGATGTAATAGCTGCCTGGGCCACTGAGGGCCATAGCGTGGCTGTACCAGGACTGGGTAGCCTCCGATTCGGTCTCAACTCTACTGCCGTAGAGGATGTGAACAAGGTGAGCACCAACCTCATCACCCGCCGTTACATCATCTTCGTGCCTAACACCGAAATCAAGAAGGAACTGGAGAATACCTCGGTCAGCATCACCTGCTACGACCGTAACGGTAAGGTGGTGAAGCAGGTTACTTCTACCGACAAGCCTTCGGGCGATGACAACCCAAGCGGTGGCGACAACCCAAGCGGTGGTGACAACCCAAGCGGTGGCAAGACCGATACCGGCGGAACTGAAGGCGGTGGATCCATGGGCTTATAAACAAAAAGAAGGGCGGCATGTCCGAGGCATACCTTTTGCAGTATACCTTGGCCATGTACGCCCTTTAGTATCCTTGAATTTCTCTTTCGTCCTTAAATTATTCTAAAACCCTAACAACGAACTTATTACGCATCCCTGCGTTACGTAGTTACATAAATTCTGCTACAAATTAGAAGCTTTATCTATGCACATCACTATGTGCTGAAGCTTCCATGCACACCGCAATGATTGTCCCCCAATCATTGCCAAGTCTAATAATAATATGTAAATTCATTATTTCCCTATAATAATGTCACGAAATCAGCGGCGATATCCACCAGCTTCTTACGACGAGCCACACCGATGATATAGTGTGCCTCCTTGGCTGAGCAATGGAAATATTTCTTGATGCCCTTCACCAGATCCTGCTTGGTGATGGAATCCACACCCTTAGGGAATGACCCCTTAACCGCCTTTTCTATATCACTCATCTTATACTCCAGGTGTCGCTTATGGAAGTAAGATGACACTGTGACTGTGAAGACAATCACGAGTATGATGATAGTAAACAATACTGTCTGATTCATGATCTTAAATTCTATACGTTTTATCTTGGTTGTTACACTTTCTCTACTGCGTCTGGCATCATCCCACCCTAATGGGGACAATCCGCCTCATGCAATAGGTGCTTGCGATTGCTATTATCGTAAATCACGCTGCAAATATAACAAAAATATTCCAATGTTGTTCAAAAAATCTCGTTTTTTTTACCTTTTACGCATAAAAAAGTGCTTTTTCCATCGTTTTTCCCGATAAAACATGGTTTTTTCAAAAATTATATGTATTTTTGCAGTGTGTTGGAGTGCCGCCCCAAGGTGGCGCTCCTATAATCTGAAAGCCCCTTTATATATATAATAATGTATTGGGACCGGAAGAAAAGAAAAACTTTCAATTTAAAAGCAAAACTAACATAGAAACATAATAACAAAAACATAGAGAAATGCAAGAAACGGTAAAAAAGGTACTGACCGGCGATTTTAATCGCAAGAAGGCACTGCTCTTCCTACTGACGGCACTCGTCACGGTCTTCGTTTGGAACTTGCCCATCGACAGCTTCGGCATCGAGGGACTTACAGTAGTTCAACAGCGCATCATCGCCATCTTCGTGATGGCAGTGATGCTGTGGCTCACCGAAGCTATTCCGGCTTGGGCCACGAGTGTGGTAATCATCTTCGTGCTGCTCTTCTTTGCCAGCGACTCGTCATTCAAGATCATGCAGGGTTCGGAGGCAGAGATGGGACAGCTGCTCGACTATCAGGGTGTGATGGCATGCTTTGCCGACCCAACCATCATCCTCTTCCTGGGTGGATTCGTGCTGGCGATAGCAGCCACGAAGAGCGGACTGGATGCCAAGATGGCCAGGCTGCTGATAGCCCCGTTCGGCAAGCGCTCGGAGAATGTGCTGCTGGGCTTCATGCTCATCACCGGCATCTTCTCGATGTTCATCTCCAACACCGCCACCGCAGCCATGATGCTCACCTTCCTCACCCCTGTGTTCAAGGCATTGCCTCCGGGCGGCAAGGGTCGCGTGGCGCTCACCATGGCCATTCCTATCGGAGCCAACCTGGGCGGTATGGGCACACCTATCGGAACCCCTCCTAACGCCTTCGCCTACAAGGTGCTCAACGACCCTCAGGGATTGAACATGGGCATCGGATTCGGCGACTGGATGATGATCATGGCACCGATGGTCATCCTGATGCTCATCGTGGCATGGTTCATCCTGCTCAAGATGTTCCCATTCTCACAGAAAACCATCGAAATCAAGATAGAGAGCCATGTGAAGAGCAACTGGCGTACTGCCGTAGTGGCTGCCACCTTCATCCTCACCATCATCCTCTGGGTATTCGGTAAGCAGCTGGGCGTCAATGCCAATACCGTGGCAATGCTGCCTATCGCCGTGTTCGCCTTTACGGGCGTCATCACCGCCAACGACCTGAAGGACATCGACTGGTCGGTTATCTGGATGGTGGCAGGAGGTTTTGCCCTGGGTCTTGCCATGAACGGTACCGGACTTGCCGAGGTTGCCGTGAAGAGTATTCCGTTTGGCGAGTTCAACCCGCTGGCCATCATGGTGATCTCCGGTCTGGTATGCTTCGCGCTGAGTAACTTCATCTCCAACACCGCCACCGCTGCCCTCCTGATTCCTATCCTGAGCGTGGTATGTGCCGGAATGGGCGACAAGCTTGCCGAAATCGGCGGTACATCCACCATCCTCATCGGCGTGGCAGTAGCAGCCAGCTGTGCCATGTCGCTGCCTATCTCTACCCCTCCTAACGCCATCGCCTACTCTACCGGTCTCATCCAGCAGACGGATATGGTGAAGGCAGGAGCCACCATCGGCGTCATCAGCATCCTGATAGGCTACTCGGTGCTGGTATTCTTCTGCCGCATGGGAATACTGTAAGGAAAATAAAATAAACCTGAATAATTAATAAGGACACTGCAAAATAAATGAGGTTTTATTTTGCAGTGTCTTTTTTTTGGCGTAACTTTGCACCCGCAAAAACAAAATACAGAAAAATATTGAGATGAAGAAGATAGTAATCGGAATAGACGTAGGCATTTCTACGACCAAGATAGTAGGTATCGACGCCAGCGGCATGGTTATCAGTCCTATCCGCATCAAGGCAACCGACCCCATCACATCGCTCTACGGAGCCTTCGGAAAATACTTGCACGACAACAGGATTTCCCTCGACGAGGTGGAACACGTGATGCTGACCGGCGTGGGAGCAGCCTATATCGACGAGCGCATCTACGGTCTGCCCACATCGAAGAGTGAGGAGTTCGTTGCCGACGGTCTGGGAGCCCGATACGAGAGCAAGCTCGACCGCATGATCGTGGTGAGCATGGGCACGGGCACATCGCTCGTGAAATGCGACGGCAACGACATCAAGCACATCGGAGGAATAGGCATCGGAGGCGGCACCCTGGCAGGTCTGAGCCGCATCATGCTGAAGACCGATGACATCAAGCAGATTGTGAACCTGGCTAAGGACGGCGACATCTCGAAGATCAATCTCCTGATAGGCGACATCAGTGCCAAGCCGCTGCCTGGCCTCCCGATGACCGCCACGGCTTCGCTCTTCAGCAATGCCAAGGCGAATGCATCGCGCGAGGACATCGCCATGGGACTCATCGGCATGGTATTGCAGAGCATCGGTTCTGCCACCATCCTCTCGTCATTGGAATCGGGCATCAAGGACTTCGTGATGATAGGCAATCTCACCCTCCTGCCCCAGTGCCGCGAGGTGTTCCCAGCCATGGAGAAGCTATACGGCGTAAGATTCAGAATACCGAAATACTCGGAGTTCTGTACCGCCATCGGTGCTGCACTCGACTACAAGAGGGGGAAGAAGGAGTAACAGTCCAACGCCAAGCGCCCATGAAACAACGGGAATCAACGCCAAGCGCCCTGAAAGGGCAATAGCTCCTAGCCCAGGGCAACGCCCTGGGTATATGGCAACAGCACCCCTGCGCCCTGAAAGGGCAAAAGCTTTAAAATCCCCTCCCGCAACGCACAAGAAACAAGAAAAAAGCACCCACAGAAAGCACAGCGCCACAACAGCCTGATATAGAACACTTTAAACGTTTTGGAAAACAAAAATTTGTCAAAGTTTTCCAAAACGTTTTATTATTTATCTGATTATCAGCGACTTAATATTTTTTAACTATAAAAAAGTTATCCGAAAGATACACTTTCCGATAATTATTCGTATCTTTGCAGTGTTGAAAATGGTCACCTAGTAACCACTTCGCAGCATAAGAATTTAATATTAAGCAATTTAATCATTAATCGTAAAAGTAATAATAGAATGATTCAAACAGTAGTAAAGCGTGACGGACGCATCGTTGGATTCAACGAGCAAAAGATAATGGCTGCCATTCGCAAAGCCATGTTGCATACCGATAAGGGCGAAGACGCCTCACTTATCGAGCAGATTACCGACCACATCTCTTATCGTGGCAAGAGCCAGATGAGCGTGGAGGCCATCCAGGACGCCATCGAGCTGGAACTCATGAAGAGCGCCCGCAAGGATGTTGCCCAGAAGTATATCGCATACCGCAACCAGCGCAACATCGCCCGCAAGGCGAAGACACGCGACGTGTTCATGAGCATCGTCAACGCCAAGAACAACGACATCACCCGCGAGAATGCCAACATGAACGCTGACACTCCTGCCGGAATGATGATGAAGTTCGCATCGGAGACTACCAAGCCTTTCGTTGACGACTATCTGCTCTCAGAAGAGTCACGCGACGCCGTCATGCACAACTATCTCCACATCCACGACAAGGATTACTATCCAACCAAGAGCCTCACCTGCGTGCAGCATCCACTGGACATCATCCTGCAGCACGGCTTCACGGCAGGCCACGGTTCAAGCCGTCCTGCCAAGCGCATAGAGACCGCTGCCGTACTGGCTTGCATCTCGCTGGAAACCTGCCAGAACGAAATGCACGGCGGACAGGCTATCCCAGCCTTCGACTTCTACCTGGCTCCTTACGTACGCATGTCGTATCAGGAAGAGGTGAAGAACCTGGAGAAGCTGACCGGCGAAGACCTGAAGGACCTCTACGATGCTCCTATCGACGACTACGAGGAGAAGCCGCTGGACGGACTGGAGGGCAAGGCACGCCTGGAGCAGCACGCCATCAACAAGACCGTGAACCGCGTGCATCAGGCGATGGAGGCATTCATCCACAACATGAACACCATCCACAGCCGCGGCGGTAACCAGGTAGTATTCTCAAGCATCAACTACGGTACCGATACAAGTGCCGAGGGCCGCTGCATCATGCGCGAAATCCTGCAGAGCACCTATCAGGGCGTAGGCAATGGCGAAACAGCCATCTTCCCTATCCAGATATGGAAGAAGAAGAGAGGCGTAAACTATCTGCCTGAGGACAGAAACTACGACCTCTACAAGCTTGCCTGCAAGGTAACAGCCCGCCGTTTCTTCCCTAACTTCCTGAACCTCGACGCCACCTTCAACCAGAACGAGAAGTGGCGTGCTGATGATCCGGAGCGCTACAAGTGGGAGATTGCAACCATGGGCTGCCGTACCCGCGTGTTCGAAGACCGTTGGGGCGAGAAGACCAGCATCGCCCGCGGTAACCTGAGCTTCTCTACCATCAACATCGTGAAGCTCGCCATCGAGTGCATGGGCATCGAGAACAAGCAGCAGCGCATCGACATGTTCTTTGCCAAGCTCGACAACCTGCTGGATATCACTGCCAAGCAGCTGGACGAGCGCTTCCAGTTCCAGAAGACTGCCATGGCAAAGCAGTTCCCATTGCTGATGAAATATCTCTGGGTGGGCGCAGACAAGCTGGAGCCTACAGATACCATCGAGAGCGTTATCAACCACGGAACTCTGGGTATCGGATTCATCGGACTGGCTGAGTGCCTCAAGGCGCTCATCGGCAAGCACCACGGCGAGAGCGAGGAAGCTCAGGAGCTGGGTCTGAAGATCGTGACCTACATGCGCGACCGTGCCAACGAATTCAGCGAGCAGTATCACCACAACTACTCCGTGCTGGCTACTCCAGCCGAGGGCTTGAGCGGTAAGTTTACCAAGAAGGACCGCAAGGAGTTTGGCATCATCCCTGGCGTTACCGACCGCGATTACTATACCAACTCCAACCACGTGCCTGTATACTACAAGTGTACAGCGCTGAAGAAGGCACAGGTTGAGGCTCCTTACCATGACCTGACCCGTGGCGGCCACATCTTCTATGTAGAAATAGACGGCGATGCTACCCACAACCCTTCTGTCATCGCAAGCGTGGTAGACATGATGGACAAGTACAACATGGGCTACGGTTCCGTGAACCACAACCGCAACCGCTGTCTCGACTGCGGCTACGAGAATGCTGATGCCAACCTGGAGGTTTGTCCAAAGTGCGGCAGCCACCACATCGACAAGCTGCAGCGTATCACCGGTTACCTGGTAGGTACCACCGACCGCTGGAACAGTGGCAAGCTGGCAGAGCTCCACGACCGTGTGACACATATTGGAGGTTCAAAGTAAACTATGATCAGCGTATTAAGCGTAGTACATGATACGATGGTAGATGGTCCGGGCTTCCGCACATCGATATATTGTGCCGGATGCCCGAACCACTGTCCGGAGTGCCATAATCCCCAGTCATGGGATATCAATCATGGCACGATGACATCTACCGAGGAACTGATGAAGGAGATCATGGACGATCCCTTCGCCAACGTTACCTTCTCGGGAGGTGACCCCATGTTTCAGGCAGAAGGCTTTGCCGAACTGGCGCGTGCCATCCGCCAGCAGAGCAACAAGACCATCTGGTGCTTCACAGGTTACCTCTTTGAGAACCTGGTAAAGAATCCGGCTCAGCTGGAACTCCTGAAGCTGATAGACGTGCTGGTAGACGGTCCGTTCATGAAGGACAAGCGCGATGCCTACCTCTTCTTCCGGGGCAGCAGCAACCAGCGCATCATCCATGTGCAGAAGTCATTACAGGAAGGCAAAGTAGTAGAATTACATCTCACAAAAGAAAATCCGAATCCCGTGCTCTGATAACTCAGTACGGGATTCGGATTTTTTTTTTTGGGGGGGGGTATAGGAAAGCTTTTGCCCTTTCAGGGCGACAGGTTTGCATCCATATATACCCAGGGCGTTGCCCTGGGCTAGGAGCTTCTGCCCTTTCAGGGCGTGTGGGGCACTTCTAGGCATGAAGGAACTCCAGGGCGTATGGGGTTTACTAGCGGAAGCTCTGCTGCTGATTCAAGGCTATCTTATCAGCCAGCATGACCCGATCTTCTTCCGTAAAGAGAGCTTCCATCTGCCGGACCAGTTTCAGGATATAATCCCGCTCCCAATCCTTTTCATGACAGAAATGATCATCATAGAAAAGCAGGTCGGCATCCAGCGGAATCACCCCTAACCTGCCAGATGGCCGAATGCGTCCACACCTCCGCTCTATATCCTTCAAAGCATGCTGCACTCCTTCTTCACCCACACGGCAATACCCTACTCCAACCACATTCAGGAACTTGGCAGAATTAGGCATACCGATAGGGTCAGTCCACATAGAATCGCTAAAATCTATATCCTTAAAAGCCGATTTCAGATAACGCTGAGCCTTCAAGATGTGGTTCTCCTGATCTTGATTCGACCCCAATCCTATTATTATTCTTCTTGATCTTCTATAACCTACCATTTTCTTTTGTTTTTATTGCCGACCACAATGAAAGTTCTTGCTTTCAAATTGCCGAGTGCAGCTTATCTTATGCAAAGATAATGCCAACGAGCGCAATGAAAGCTTGCTTTCAAATTGCCGAGTGCAGCTTATCTTATGCAAAGATAGTAAAAATACTTAAATAAATGATGGTTTTATTCCTTTTTTTATTATTTTTGCAGTATGAATCGAATAAAGACATATTTTCTGGCCTTTTTGCTATCAACCTGCGCACTCTCTTCGGGGGCGCAGATGAGATGGAATCAGACCTATCAGACATACATCAACCAGTATAAGGACCTAGCCATCGAACAGATGCTACGTTACCGCATACCTGCCAGCATCACCCTTGCACAGGGACTCTTCGAGAGCGCAGCCGGCAGAAGCGACCTCGTACGCCAGGGCAACAACCACTTCGGCATCAAATGCCATGACTGGATCGGTCCTACACAGTATCATGACGACGATGCCCGAGGCGAATGCTTCAGAGTATACCGTGACGCAAGAGACAGCTATGAAGACCATAGCAAGTTTCTTGCAAGACAGCCACGCTATTCCCGACTGTTCCAGCTCTCGCAGACCGACTACAAGGGTTGGGCGAGAGGACTGAAGGCTTGCGGCTATGCCACCAATCCGCAGTATGCCAACAAGCTGATACAGATCATCGAACTCTACAAGCTCTTCGATTACGACAAGGCAAAACGCTACGACCGCTTCATGGCAAGCCACAGCGGCACCGACCAGCCTATCAACGGTCAGGGACTGCTGCACCCTATCTACCTGTTCAACGACAACTACTATCTCTATGCCCGCGAGGGAGATACCTTCAAGGCATTGGGCAAGGAAGTGGGCATCAGCTGGAGAAAACTGGCAAGATACAACGAGCGCGACAAGCACGACGTGCTGAAGAAGGGCGACATCATCTATCTGAAGAAGAAGCGCAAGAAGGCGCCTAAGCAGTACAAGCGCCGTCCACACGTGGTTCAGCCGGGAGAAAGCATGTACACTATCTCGCAGAAGTATGGCATGCGCATGAAGTATCTCTACAAGAAGAACCATCTATCGTCTGACTATAGACTCAGAATAGGCGACAGGCTGAGAGTGAGATAGTTTTTGGTGAAATGTGAATGAAATGTGAATGTGAATGTGAATTTCAAATGTAAAGACAATGAAGAAAATGATATTATCCCTCGCCACCATGGCGATGCTGCTGGCGCCCAGCACAATCCAGGCGCAGAACTTTGACGATTATTTCGTAGACAAGACACTGCGAGTAGACTACACCTTTGCCGGCAACAAGCAGACGCAGATGATTGCCGTGGACCAGCTGAACGTGATGCCACGATGGTACGGAAAGCACCAGCGACTGGCTGAACTGCCAGTTGAGGGCAACGGACAGATTACCGTCCGCGACCATCGCACGGGCAAGGTCATCTATCGCAACTCCTTCTCCACCCTCTTCCAGGAATGGCTCTCCTATCCGGAATCAGAGAAGAATACACAGAGTTTCGAAAACGTATTCCTCGTACCAATGCCAAAGGATACGGTAGACATCACCGTTGACCTGCGCAACAACCGACGCGAAGTGATGACATCGCTCACCCATCAGGTGGCTCCAAAGGACATCCTCATCCATCAGATGGGCAACCAGCCTACTCCTTACGAAACCCTGCAGCAGGCTGCCGATACCACCAAGTGTATCCACATCGCTTACGTGGCAGAAGGCTATACCGAGGCAGAAATGCCTGTCTTCCTGAAGGATGCCAAGGAGGCTACGGAAGCCATCTTCGCCCATGAACCATTCAAGAGCATGAGAGACCGCTTCAACATCGTTGCCGTGAAGTCGCCATCGCAGGAAAGCGGACCTAGCATCCCATCCAAGGGCATCTGGCACAAGACTGCACTCAGTTCACATTTCGATACCTTCTACAGCGACCGATACCTGACCACCCTGCATCTGAAGGACCTGCACAACTGGCTGGCTGGTACGCCATACGAGCACATCATCGTCCTCGTAAATTCAGACAAATACGGTGGCGGCGGCATCCTCAACTCCTACAACCTCACCACCTGCCACCAGCAGTGGTTCAAGCCGGTAGTGGTACACGAGTTCGGCCATTCGTTTGCCGGTCTTGCCGATGAGTATGCCTACGAGTCAGAGCAGATTCCGATGTATCCACATGATGTGGAGCCATGGGAGAAAAACATCACCACCCTTGCCGACTTCCACGGAAAATGGGAGAACATGATCAAGAAGGGCACCAAGGTTCCTACTCCATTGTCAAAGAACGAGAAGGTGGCAAAGACCAAGGTGGGTGTCTTCGAGGGTGCCGGATACAGTCCTAAGGGCGTATACCGTGGCGTTCAGGATTGCCGCATGCGCATCAACGAGACTCCGGAGTTCTGCGCCGTTTGCCAGGATGCATTGAAGCAGATCATCGATTTCTATACGAAGTAGATGAGCGGATTCTGCATGAAGCAGATGAGCAGATTCTGCTTTGTATAGAAGGAGAGTCGAAATAAAAACCTATAAAAGAGAAACTTATGAAAGAGAAAGAATTAAAGATCCAATACCAGATAGCTGAGCTCTCGGAGTTGAGCGAAACAGAGCAGGAGTTGGTGAAGAAGGCGATGGACGCTACGAATCACGCCTATGCCAACTACAGTCATTTCTACGTAGGTGCAGCCTGTCTTCTTGCCGATGGCAAAATGGTGATAGGTGCCAATCAGGAGAATGCGGCATTCCCATCGGGACTGTGTGCCGAGCGCAGTGCCATCTTTGGTGCGCAGAGCTATTATCCGGAGTTGGCGATTACCACCTTGGCGATAGCTGCCCGCAATGAGAACGGTTTCCTCAAGTCGCCTATTTCGCCCTGCGGTGCCTGCCGCCAGGTGATATTGGAAATGGAAGACCGTTATCAGCAGCCCGTCCGCATCCTGCTTTATGGTGAGAATGGCATCTTCTGTTTCCACAGCATCAAGGACCTCCTCCCCTTCTCTTTCGTGGATGCGAATATGAAGGAATAAAGGTTATTGCCCCATGCGCCCTGAACCAACGGTCACCGGCCGAAGGGAAAGGTAAAGGGCAGCACCTCCTAGCCCAGGGAGGTTATTGCCATGCGCTCTGAAAGGGCAGCACCTCCTAGCCCAGGGAGGTTATTGCCATGCGCCCTGTAAGGGCAGCACCTCCTAGCCCAGGGAGGTTATTGCCATGCGCCCTGAAAGGGCAGCACCTCCTAGCCCAGGGCAACGCCCTGGGTATGTGTTAGTTATAAAAAAACGCCCTGTAAGGGCAAAAGCTTTAAAATACCAGATGATTTATAAAGCTTTTGCCCTTACAGGGCGACTTGTTTACGTCCATGATTACCCAGGGCGTTGCCCTGGGCTAGGAGCTTCTGCCCTTTCAGG
>ERZ1026858.1131-NODE-1131-length-13938-cov-12.724123_pt1 | contig 13938 bp, 10 predicted proteins | sample MGYA00380159_ERZ1026858 | MGnify/ENA primary metagenome ERZ1026858 (study PRJEB33269, sample SAMEA4719795) | human gut metagenome | biome: human-associated habitat; feature: organic feature; material: feces | place: Cameroon | collected 2013-10 ...
GCACTTTCTTTTAAATGTTAAAACCGTGTAAAGTAAATCTGTATTAAGTCATTGTAAGGCAGTTCGACTAAAGAAGGTGCTTGCTTTGTCTGAATGGATGCTCTCACGGGACTGGGCCGTCAAACTGATGCCAGAGATGGTCTTATGGGTAGAATGTTCAAAATACAGAAAAAATCAAGGGTGTTCAAAATTGAAATATCAATGGTTAGCAGTAGCACCCTCGCAGCGGAGATTTGCACCGACTCGCACAATCGTCTGTTGCGGCGCCAGCATGGTAGCTCACTTTGCTCGCAAAGTGAGGGCCACGAACACGTAGCGAACATGACCAGCGCTCTGGGGCATGACTTTGTTGGATTTTCAGCTCGTGCTTGGCCGCCACAATATTCGCTCCCCTCACTTTGCGAGCAAAGTGAGCTACAGTGCTTCACCTCAGACCTCTGCCAAATGTCCGCGCGGTGCGCTGATGGAATATTTCGAAGGTAAGTGATGGTGGGAAAGGAATAACTCCTTATTCCACAAAATTGGTCAAGTTATTTTTTTAAGTAGGTGTTCAGAATTAGTTTATCCCAACATGAATAGTATAAACTAATTTTGTACACCTACTTACCTTTACTTATAGGCGAGGACTCCCTGAGTGTTATTCAGTCGTCTTCCAACGACAGATAATAGAGCAGGCGATAGATATTGTAGACGCTGACAGAGGGATGCTTGCCACGCAAACTCTTGCGCATCATTTTGCCAAAGCGCCTGAAGAAGAGGAGGAGCGGACGCCTCATGTTCCAACGGTCGATCTTGGCGGAATAGTGCGTGATGAGCGAATAGCCGTCCATCAGGTCGCGCATCCTGAACAAGGTTTGCATGGCTTCCTCGGTCTTATACATGAAGTTGCCGTTGTCCTCGAAATCGTCGATTTCCACCGGGTTGTCAATGTGGTGTACTGGTATATGGGCGGCTGTCAGAGATTTGCCAAACAAGACGTCTTCATAACCATAGGTGCGGATGCGACCATCGAAAGGATGATTGAGCAAGGTCTGTTTGCTGACCATAAAATTACAGGTGCGGAAACTCTGGTAGGGCTGCGCCAAACGGTTTTCAACAGAGAACTTGGGCAGGCACCGTTTCTCATAGCGGTAGCGGAGATTGCCGTGGAAGCGTTTGCCGAAAGGCGGCAAGGAGACACCGCCGTAAACCACCTTGTGCCGCTCATCACATTGCAGATAGTTCTGCAGGAAATGGGAATCGGGGATGTTTACGTCGCAATCCAGAAACACCAGCCATTCGTAACGCGCATTCCGCGCCAGCACATTGCGGATTTCCGCCCGCCCCACGTTGTGGTCCATCTCCAGCAAGCGGCAATGCGGCAGGGCGTTGATTTCGCGATTGGCCTCAACACACCCCACGCGCGACGATTTGTCGTCGGCCACGATGATTTCGAAGTTGAAAGCGTCATGGCGCAGAGATTGGGTTGCAGCGGCCAAATCATGCAACGTCTTTACGAGCGGGGCGCAAAAGCGGTTGAAACAGGGGATTAATATGGATATATTTCTTTCTGCCATGGTTTGCTGTGGTTTATGGGTTCTCTTCCAAAGGGCAAAAGCCGTTTGGAAAGCGGTTTTGCAATCAGGCCGCCAAAGGGAGCGCATGGGTGTCGGCGGATTACATCTGCGGAGGGGAGAAACGACGGGGTGGCCTTTGCTAATCTTCAAGAGCGCCTCCGTCCACTTCTAAGGCGACAATGGAAGAAAGGGGCACTTCCTCTCCGCCTCTGAAGAGGAGCAGACGGCGCAACGCATCGACGTGCTTGACTTCATCTTGCAACACGTGGTAACTGCCGCCTTCTTTCCGCTCGTCGGCCACATAATAGGTGACAGACACCCGAACGCCCTCTTCGGCATGCTCGCGCACATAGGCCAGCGTTTCGTCGAGTTTCTTCAAGACGCTGTCGGTCAAGCAGGGCAGACGCTCTGTCAAACGGGCCGTTTCGGAAAGGGCGGCTCCGTGGCCGTTCAGGGCGGCAAAAGGGGCAAACTGTCCGGCCCGTGCCCGAAGGGACATGCGAGGGCGTGTCTTCGAGACGTGGTGTGGCATATTTATAATGTCGTCATATTCACTCATGCTTTGTGTCCTCCTATCTGACTGTTACGCTCAATGGCCGTTGCTCCTTCGTCGAAATTGACGCCTTTGAGGATGGCATTCTTGCCAAACATTTTCTTGATGTTGAGCACGGCCTGCTGCACCTTCCGATCGCGTTCCAACAGGTTCTCCTGCTGCGCTTTTTCTTCCTGCGCCCCGATGCCGTCTTCAAAAAGATTCAACTGCCGGGGGGCTTTCCGCCGCTGCTCGAGTTCCTGCTCTGGCACCACGTTGTTGGTGGTCAGCGTCAGGCGCCGAACGAGCAAGACGGGATTGGCGATGCGGTCGAAAAGGTTGGCAACGGCCTGCTTGATCAAACTGGAGGACGACACGGGGACTCCCAAATTGGCGGAACCGTGAGCGGATTTCGGCACCACGCGTCCGTAATGGTCGGTTTGCGTTTCGCCATGATAGAGGCTGCGGATGTTTTCGTCTTTCAGGCTCTCGATGTCATAGCCAACGTCGAGCACAATCTGGTCGGTCAGCAAATGTTTGTCGAGCAAATCCAGGGCGGCACCTTCTGCCATTTCCTGCACCACCACCCGCGCTTTGCTAAACGTGTAGGGGCTCTGCAACACCTGTCCGCTCGAAAGGGAACGGCGCTCTGGCCGATAGGCTTTGATGTCACACAGCCGACACGGCTCCCACCCCCAGGCGTGGTCGATGAGCAATTCCGCATTCACGCCAAAGAGCTTGTAGAGCAGACCCTCATTCCGCACCGATTGCCGGGCAATGTCGCCCATCGTATAGATATATTCTTTTTCCAGGCGCCGGGCGATGCCTTTGCCAACGCGCCAGAAATCCGTGATGGGACGGTGGTTCCAAAGTTTGCGCCGGTATGTCATCTCGTCAAGCGCCGCCATCCTGACGCCGTTTTCATCGGCCGGAATGTGTTTGGCAACGATGTCCATGGCGATTTTTGCCAGATAAAGGTTGGTACCGATGCCAGCTGTTGCCGTGATGCCAGTTGTTTTCAACACGTCTTTGATGATGGTCATGGCCAGTTCTTCGGCCGACATTTTATAGACATACAAATAATCTGTCACGTCCATAAACACCTCGTCGATGCTATACGCATGGATGTCTTCGGGGGCTACATATTTGAGATATACGGAATAAACGCGTGTGCTATAGTCAATGTAATATTTCATGCGCGGCGGTGCCACGATGTAGTCCACCGCATATTCGGGATGTGCCTGCAACTCTTTGTCGTCTGCCGACTTCCCCGTCAGCAGCCATCCGCCACGCGGTCCACCCGACGGACGGGCAACGGATGCCCCACCCTGCGCCGCATGCAATTCCCATTGTCTGAGATTTCGCTGGCGATTGACTTCACGAACGCGCTGCACCACTTCGAAAAGACGCGCACGACCGGAAATGCCGTGTGCCTTCAAAGAGGGGGTGACTGCCAGACAGATGGTTTTCTCCGTGCGGCTGAGGTCGGCGACGACCAGATTGGTGGAAAGCGGGTCGAGCCCTCTCTCCACACACTCCACACTGGCAAAAAAGGATTTCAAGTCAATGGCTATGTAGGTTCGTGCTGTTTGCTCTGGCATATATCTTTATGGCTTGGAAAGCGGATGTTCAAATTTACACAAAACACGACACTCCACAAAAAAAATCAGGATTTCCTTGGGCGAAAAAAAGGAAATTCGTAGTTTTGTGACGGTGCTGGCACAAACTGCCAGCCACAACATTTATCAGGGCTGTGCTGGAAGTTGCCAGGAAGTTTCCGCATTTTTTCAGAACGCCCATTACGTAACCCTGAACCGGCAGGGCTGGTTCGCAATATCAAAACCATCATGAAAAAGTTTACAATTCCCATCTGTGCTGTGGCATTTCTCGGACTGACCGCTTTCTTCGCTTCAGCCTGCTCAAACGGCAACGCCAAAGACTTTGTCAAGGATTTCAGCGAGACGGTTTACAACGCCGACTCCAAAGACGCAAAGTATGTCACCAAATACAAGGAATTTGGCAGACTCTCCAAACTGAATGTATCGAGAGGCATTGAAGTCTACTACACGACAAACGCTTCTGAGAAAACGGAAGTCAAGGCCGTCATCGATGAAAGGATGGCGCCATATTTTGAGGCCAAGATGGAAAACGGAACGCTGATTCTTTCGTTCACCAAAAACGTCACAATTAAAAACAATTGCACCAAGGTGTACCTCGCTGCCGCTTCTCCACAACAGGTGGCTCTCAGTTCGGGCGCATCGCTCCACATGCAAAACGACCTGAACGTCAACCGTTCATTCTCTCTCGAGATGAGCAGCGGAGCTGACGCCGAATTTAAGGGCATCAAATGCACTTCCTGCTCCATCACGCTAAGCAGCGGAGCTGACACCGACATCGACCATCTCAAATGCGACAACCTGACCTTGACGAGCTCGTCGGGCGCTGATGCCGACATCGAAAAAATGACGGCCGACAAAATCTCTGTCAACTCCAGCAGCGGCGCCAACACCGACATCGAAGGCATCAAATGCCAAAATATCTTTGCCAGCGCCTCAAGCGGTGCCGACTGCACGTTTAAGGGAAAATGCACCGAAACGGCCGTGCTCAATGCCTCGAGCGCCGCGAGCATCGATGCCCGAGAACTGACCGCACGAAACATCTCGCGAAACGAGGGCAGCGGCGGCAGCGTGAGATACAAAGCTCAAAATGTGACTGGAAGACAAAACGACAGATCGACGCAACTCCCCGTCACTCGCCAGAACAACGAAATCCGCTCTGGCTCTGACGCAAGGGCCATGTAACAACGGCAGGACGAGGGCAGAAAACGCGGAACAGGCCACCAAACGTTATCCGCGACAAACTGGTGGTTTGTTTTTTTGACCATGTGATTTTCTCTGCCCGACGTGCTGAATCCATTACTAAATGATATGCCAAAGGCAGGTTGGATTTTCCTTCTCAGGATGTCCAACCTGCCTTTGGCATATAGGCCTTTTCCAGCCGCAAGAATCGGCCACTACGATGCAAAATTTCTTAAGAATGAACTGGCGGGAGTGTTTTTTACATTTTTAACCAAAGAAAACTCGAAAAAAGAGAGGGATAAATATCTGCATCAACCTTTTTTCCTTAAATTTGTAGGCAGAAATGTCACATCTCCGAAACAGGATTGAAACATTTTTAGTAATGGCAAATACCATTACTACAGACAAGACATATAATTCAAACATAATACTACAGGATCCAACCATGGAACAAAAAGATTTAAAACACATCGTTGACCAATTTGAAATCCAAGGCAATGTCACTGAAGTGAAGCCTCTCGGAAACGGACTCATCAATACAACTTACAAGGTATGCACCGAAGGTGATGCCCCCGACTATGTTCTCCAGCATGTCAACAACGCCATTTTCCCCGACGTGAAAATGCTCATGGACAACATCGTTGCCGTGACAGGACACATCCGCAAGAAACTGGAAGCTGCCAACACGCCTGACATCGACCGCAAGGTTCTGTCTTTCGTTCCTGCCAAGGACGGACAGTTCTTCTACCTCCACGAAGGAAAATACTGGCGCATCATGGTGTTCATCCCCGACACGGTTTCACAGACGGCCGTTACGCCTGAAACTTCTTACATCGTTGGCGAAACTTTCGGAAACTTCCAGGCTATGCTGGCTGACATCCCTGTTCAGTTGGGCGAAACCATCAAGGACTTCCACAACATGGAATTCCGCATGCAGCAGTTGCGCGAAGCTGTGGCTGAAAACAAGGCCGGACGCCTGGCTGAAGTTCAGTGGCTCGTTGACGAACTGGAAAAGCGTGCTGAAGACATGTGCAAGGCTGAACGCCTCCACCGCGAAGGCAAATTGCCGAAGCGCATCTGCCACTGCGACACGAAGGTCGACAACATCCTCTTCGACAAAGACGGCAACGTATTGTGTGTCATTGACCTCGACACGGTGATGCCTAACTTCGTATTCTCTGACTTCGGCGACTTCCTCCGCTCTGCTGCCAACACGGGTAAGGAAGACGACAAGGATCTCGACAACGTGAACTTCAATATGGACATCTTCCGCGCTTTCGCCAAGGGCTACATCAAGAGCGCCAAGAGCTTCCTCACGCCAATCGAAATCGAAAACTTGCCTTACGCTGCCACGCTGTTCCCATACATGCAGACGGTGCGTTTCTTGGCCGACTATATCAACGGCGACACTTACTACAAAACGCAGTATGCTGAACACAACCTCGTCCGCTCTAAGGCACAATTCAAATTGTTGCAGAGCGCTGAAGAGCACCTCGCTGAAATGCAGGCTTTCATCAACGAGCAGCTTGGCTAATTTGATTTAAAAATGTCTCCGACAAGGAGATCATTCATAATTCATATATAAGTTAACAACAAGGTCCACCTCGGAAACGGGGTGGATTTTTTGTTGCCATACGGCGGAGGGGCGTTGGGGGGATACCATCTTATAAGGTAAGGCACAAAAAAAATCTTCCGCGGGCTTTGTAATGTGGTTACAAAATCTGCGGAAGATTATTTGTGCCTTAAGCAATATTGGCTTCAGGGGTTAAGTAGGTGTTCAAAATTATTTTTATAATATATGCCAAGAGCATTATTTTCACATTTGAAATATCCTCTCGGGCGCATCTACTTACCTTGTTTTCAGTCGCAATGCCCGCATTGCTCCTTCAACCAAGGTGGCGTATCTGCATCCCGATAGAACATTTCAAATGTAAAAATAATTCTGACCACCTACTTATTTGAACACATGCTTGCCATAGTTCATGCCCTTCATGTCGTAATATGAAGGCTCCTGCTGCAAGCGCTTGAGGAAGTCGGGATAAGAGCGTTCTGCCTGTGGCGTCCATCCGGCTTCTGCCACTGCGGCCAGACGGGGAAGAAGGAGATACTGCAATTTCGTCGTGTTTTCAACCCACTCCGTCCAGAAGTTGGCCTGAACGCCCATGTATTTCTCTTGCAGGTTTTCTGCCACATTTTTCATCGGCACATAGTTGTAAACGGCTTCAACCGTTTCTGTGCCCCAACCCTGTGAACGGGGTTCCCAGACATCTTTGCTCTGGCGGCGGTTGATATAATATGGTATCTGCGGACTCAAGATGGTGGTCAGACCACGCTTGGCGGCTTCCTGGGCGGCCTTGTCTGCACCAACCCATGCCATCACGGTGAAGTCCTTGCCCAAAACGGACGTGTTTCCGTGGAGCACTTCGTTCCAGAAGATGAAATGGCGCTGCTGCTGGGCTGGTTTGCTGGCAACGTAATCCTTGAGCTGCTTATAGAAATGAATCTGCAAGTCGCGATAGTTTTTCGAACCGATCTGCTTCAGCAATGCCTGGCAGTCTTTGTTCTGCTCCCATTTCTTCACGGGGCATTCGTCGCCGCCGAGGTGCATATACTGGTAAGGGAAGAGGGTGATGAGCTCGTCTATCACGTCTTTGGCAAACTGGACGGCCTTTGGGTTGGCCACGTTGATCACGTCGGTTGAAACGCCTTGTGAGAGCCAGACTTCATGGGGCTTCTTTGGGTCGCACGCCAAAAATTCGGGATATACGGCCACGGCAGCTTGGGAGTGTCCGGGAATGTCTACTTCCGGCACAATCTCAATGAAACGCTCACGGGCATAGGCAACGATTTCGCGGACATCGTCCTGCGTGTAGTATCCGCCATAACGCTCGCCATCGGGCAATGTGTTGCCCCAAGAGAGGGTCATGGTGTTTCTCCACGCACCGTAAGTGGTCAGACGGGGATATTTCTTGATTTCCACGCGCCAACCTTGGTCATCGGTCAGGTGCCAATGGAAACGGTTCATCTTATAGGCGGCCATCACGTCGAGCACCTGCTTCACGGCTTTCTTGCCGAAGAAATGACGGCCTTCGTCGAGCATGAAACCGCGCCAGCCGAAACGAGGGGCGTCTTCAATCTCGACAACGGGCAAGGTCATGCTCGTTCCCTTTTCCACACTCACGCCGGCCATCACGGCACGTGTTGGCAACATCTGCTTCAATGTCTGCAAGGCATAGAAGAAACCAACGGGGCGGGCGGCCTCGATGATGACGTTGGTCTTGCTGACAGTCAAGCAATAGGATTCTCCTTTCAACGAGGGATTGAGGCGCAACTGCAAAGCGGCCTTGGCGGCTTTGCTGGCCTTGAAGGCGAGACCGGTGGTGCTCGTAAATTCCTGTTCAAAGGATTTCAAAAGGCTCTGGATGCTGTCGCCTTCGTAAGCGTCAGCCCATGCGGTTGTGACTTGTCCGAAGGTAAACTGGCCGTTGCCCTCAACAAGTTTGGCCGGACGCGGAATGATTGAAAGCCCGTCGGCCATACAAGAGGCTGAAAGGCACACCGCCATCAATGAGGCCGTAATTTTCTTGGTGATTTTCATACTGTTATTTTGTGTTGATTATTATTTCTGGTTCTGCTCGCGACGCGGACATACCTGGGGAACTATGTTTTGTTTGGATGGCCCCAGAGATATGGCACACCGCTTCGCTGCTTATGGGAATGCTTCTATGAGACATTAATTGGGCGACACGTCCAATGGTTGTTCTTCCTCTTCCGCATCACCATGCGCTTCCAAGAGGTCGACATCGGTTGAGGTGTCCACATCTGCCAACTGCGGAATGGGATTTTTGTCACTCTGCTTGGCACCGAGTTTGATGAGCTTGGCACAGGTTGTCAGGATACTCTTACCGGTTGGCTGCAATTTCTTTCCAGCATCTTCATAGGCCGATTCGGCCGCCTTCAGCGCCTTTCCGACAGCGGCATACCTCTTCATGAAGAGGCCTACGCGGTCTATCATTTCATTGGCCAGACTGTACACGTGCTCGTGATTTTGCGCCTGGGCAATCTGTGTCCACGTGAGATTAACAATACGCAAGGCCGCAAAGAGCGTCTGCTCGTCGGCAATAAAGACGTTGCGTTCCATCGCACGCCGCCACAAATCGGGTTGGGCATTCAAAGCGGTCCATAGCGCTCCTGTATGCGGCACGAACATGATGACATAGTCCATCTTCATCTTCGGAGGTTTCACATACGAAGAATAGTCCTTCTGCGAAAGTTCTTTGACGTGGCTCTGAATGCTGTCGATGTGTGCCTTCAAGGATTTCTCACGCGTCACGTCGTCCTCTGCATTCAGATAATCAAAGAAGGCCGTGAGCGACACCTTGGAGTCGATGATGACTTCACGGCGCTGGTCGAGGTGCAAAATCACGTCGGGGCGCATCATGCTGCCTTCTTCCGACTTCACCACATGGCCGTCAGCGTCACGAAGAACGGCCTGCGTGTCATAGTGAATGCCACGCTCCAATCCCTGAGAAGCCAACAGTTCGTCGAGCACCATCTCGCCCCAATCTCCTTGCACCTTGCTGCCGTGCTTCAATGCACGTGCCAACTCGTCGGCGCTCTGCTTGGCGGCTATGCTCTGCTGCATCATGCGCTCTATGTTCTCTTTGAGGGCCGAACTCATTTCGGTCTGCTTGATGGTGCTCTCATTCATAGCACGGTTCATTTTGTCAATCGTCTCACGCAGAGGCATGACAATCTGACCGAGATTGGTGTTGCTCGCCACTTCAAACTCCTTCTGGCGCTGCTTCAGCATCTCATCGGTGGCACTCTTCAACTGCGCCGTCATTTTCTCAATGGTCTCGTCAAAACGCACCTGCTGGGCCTTCATGGCCTCGTTATGCCGCATTTCCTGCGCCTCGATTGCCTGACGGAAGGAACGTTCCTTGCTGGCCATCAGCACGTCGTTGGCCGTGGCCTGGGCTTCAAGGGCGGCGCGGCGCTCAACCTCGGCATTTTTCTGCTGCAAAGCAAGGCGCCGGTCGAAATCGTCACGCATCGCCTGCTCTTTCTGAAGGCGCTCTGCCTTCAATTCTTCAATCCGCTGACGCGCTTCTTCCTTCTGTTCGCTCATCTGCTTCTGAAGGAACTCGGCCTCTGCCTGCAAACGCTGGTGCTTGGCTTTCAAAAACAAATAGGCGGCAACAACGCCCAAGGAAAGCCCTATAAAGAGGTATATAATTGTGTCCATGTAGTATAGAAACTCATTTCCTTACAAATTTACAGATTTTAATCGAGGCAAAAAAATTCAGCACAACGAATATAGCCGCCGCCACCTTTTTTTGTTCTGCAAACCACCGCTACTTGTATAAAAAATAGCTAAATTTGCGCACTCGCTGAACGCGACAAACAAACATCCCTAATATAATATGTTACCTAACACAGAAATCAAACAGCAGGAGCCTACGAAACAGGCTCCAACGAAGGAGGCTGACGCTCCGCCATCAGCAAATGAAAAAAAGAATGTGACCTACGGATTTCTCGTCGGTCTGTTAGCGGCCATCTGCTATGGCTTCATCCCGTTCTTCACCCTGCCCATCAAATCGGGAGCTGCGGAAAATTTCATGTCCGACCCGACCATCCTCTTCTACCGTTTCGGATTTGCCAGCATCATCCTGGCAATCGTGATGCTCATACGCCGCATCAGTTTTAAGGTGACACGCGGCGAACTGGTGACGCTGATTTACCTCGCATTCATCTCCGACGGTTCTGCCTTGTTCCTCATCGACGGATACAACTACATGTCGAGCGGCGTTGCCACCACCCTCCATTTCATGTACCCGGTCGTAACGGCCATCATCATGATGACCTTCTACAACGAAGCTCGCAGATTGAGCACCATTTTGGCCGTGTGTATGGCCGTTGGCGGTGTCGGCATTCTTTCTTGGGACCCAACTGGAAACACAAGTGTCCGCGGCGTCATCATCGTCCTGGTATCTGCCGTCTGCTATGCGCTTTATCTCATCCGTGTCAACCGTTCGAGAGCTGCCACGATGAACAGTTCAAAACTCGTTTTCTACGTCATGTTCATCGGTGCACTTATCTTTGGAGCTGAAGCCCTTCGCCAAGGCAACTTCTCCCCAATCACAACCGACCTACAATGGAGTAACCTTGCCTCTCTGGCTATCATCTGTACGTTCATCACCAACGTCAGCTTGGTGTACAGCGTCAAACGCATCGGCAGCACCATGACCGCCGTCCTCGGGGCCTTAGAACCGCTCACTGCCGTCATCATCGGATGCCTCATTTTTAATGAAGCCTTCAACTGGCAAGTCATGCTGGGAATCGCACTGATCATTCCCGCCGTCATCATGATTATACTGACACGACGCAGATAATTTCTCCGTCTGTCACCACAGCCCAAAAGAAAAACTGGAATTATCTAAGAATCAATAGATATTTACCTGGTTTTCAGCTGGTGCTCATCTATAATCCATTGGAAGTTCAACTGCTGTTCTTCCTAAATCGTAAGTAGGTGTTCAAAATTAGTTTATATTGAATTGTCGTATTATTTTGTTCCTACAGCTGTCTTGAAGAAGGAGCGTAGCGGGCTACGTGACTGATGAAAGGCAGTTGTAGGGGCAAAAGAATGCGGCAAGGCAATATCAGACAGGTTTTTCCCTGCATGGATACTATAAACTAATTTTGAACACCTACTTAACCATCTCATACAGATAGGGTGTTCAAAATCCAGAAAAATTCTGCGCGATATTTTCTGGATTTTGAACACCCTATTTAGATAGAGACTTATATCTACTGGATATAGAGCCAATGCCTTATTCTTTTTTTCGACGCTGCCGCTTCTATGGGTATGCAATCAAGGCTTCTGTTCGAACACTGGCTCTCCGTTGGTATCAACCAAAAACCGGCCTTCTATACCAAAGAATGTCAACTCCGCTGGGTGGATGGCTTGAACTCCCCATGAATTATTCTCTTCATCGTAGATTCCACGCTCGAAATAGAAGAGGTTTTTATAGCGTTTGGCATCGAGGGAATGTATTTGCTTCTTTGGGTTCTTGCGATCATTGGGAACGGAATCCGTCACCCATATACGCGTGATAGTATTGGTTTCAGTATCCACTTCTATCGCCCACAAAGTCCAAGCGTGGTTCATGTCGCGAAGTTGCGCAACGTAATTTCCCGTAGTGAAATAACGCAACAACACGTCTGTGAATATTGCTTCGTTGGAGTCTATGTAGCCTCGCGTGAAGATGATTGGATTATCATAGTCGTCATTGAAGAGGTAGTTTTGATAAAGATTGGTACGTGTGTAGGCTATGGATGGATGTGTTTCACGCAGATACCAATCGAGGGCTTTATATACATAGTCACCACCCTTATTGAAGTAAGGGTTGCGATCAAATTCCCGATTGACTTCCTCTGGGTCCCAAATTTTCCCTGTATAGATATACTTTTCCTGTATTCGATCCTGCCACCATGCTATCATGTTACTACTGACAGCTGCCCAGCAGCCATTCGTGAACTGAAAGGTGTTGTACCAGCCTGCATCTACGCTGACGCCTTTGGCCCAATACTGGACTCTCTCTGCTCTCGCAGAAGAAAATGGGATGATGATGCCCAGTGAAAATGCCAGTGCAAATACCAATGCAAACGTAATTGATGTCTGTTTCATTTTACTCATATTGTCGGTTTTTTGCCATGAGAAATCCCATCAGAAGACCCTGACTTTCTCTCCGCTGTTTTCTCTCTGCACAACATATACCCCCTTGGGAAGAGAACCATTCTGATGCGTCATATCACGTCCGTAAAGATCATAGATACGGCAATGCTCATCACAATGGATTTTGCCACCAATAGCGTATATGAAGCTATCTGATTGCGTGTGGCCCACACCTGTTGCTGGTTGGGGATTGCATACGCCACGCACAGAAGAACCATAATAACGTGCGTGATTCCAATCGCTTTTGAAACAAGCCCGAAAGAACTGCAACTGATAAGCGGAGCCACTATAAGAGGAACTTTTGAAAAGCGAGCTCGACCAGTAGTAGCCATGTACGCCCTTCTCGTTAATCTGGCTCGCATAACGGCAACCTGCAGCAGGCAAAAAGAGTGAAGCATCACTGCTCTTGGCCGTGACCACATATCCTGCAACACCTGATTTATTGTAATCGTCAGTCCATGTCCAAACACAATGCTCTTGAAGTTCCCTCCATTCCTCTTTGGTTGGCATACGCCATGTGCCACCCCATACACACGTGACGACATCATCAGCGGCATCAAGCGACAACACTCCATCAGAATAAGAATACTTCGTGAGCGAATTTTGACCTGCTCCATGCGAATAAGTGGCCCATCGAAAGTCCGTTTTCAAAGTCGTTTCGCCCCACGCATAATAGTTGCCCTCGTCTTGAGGACAATTTGCGCCAATATTAGTAGAAGCCCATTTAATTCCACTGGGCAATCCCAAATCAATCCAAATATGCCCGGCCTCCTCTCCTGAGGTTTGCGCAAACATAGCACAAGACGCTGCACACATTATCAAACAAGTAATATTTTTCTTCATTTCTTCATAGCCTTAAATTAGCAGACCTGTCATTCCACGCAGACTTGTCATTCCACAAGTAAGCAAGCCTTTGGATAACCGCGAATTACCCAATCCTTGCACATGGTAAAAAACATCCAATCTTAGTGCTGCTTAAAACTCAAATAACGATTATCTTAGCGTGGCAAAGATAAACAAAAAATTGAGAAAATCGCTCCTTTTAGAAGGATTTTCCTACTCGTTAGAAGGATATTCCTGCTCGTTAGAAGAATGTTACTACTCGTTAGAAGGATATTCCTGCTCGGAATTAGCCCCCCATTAGATAATGCTCATGCCGAACGTACAAACTGCAGCTACTTGCGACAGTAAAATGAAGAGCGGCACGGCGCGACGAAACAACGCCGCATTATCACGGCAGAAAGAAACGAAAAGCCCTTCCAGCAATCTTGCTGGAAGGGCTTCCACTTGAAAATAAGATGGCGGCGACCTACT
>ERZ1026858.1136-NODE-1136-length-13902-cov-13.657038_pt1 | contig 13902 bp, 8 predicted proteins | sample MGYA00380159_ERZ1026858 | MGnify/ENA primary metagenome ERZ1026858 (study PRJEB33269, sample SAMEA4719795) | human gut metagenome | biome: human-associated habitat; feature: organic feature; material: feces | place: Cameroon | collected 2013-10 ...
TCAAGAAGAGACCAGTAGACTCAACTACGTATTCAGCACCTACAGCGTCCCACTTCAAGTCAGCTGGGTTGCGTTCTGCAGTAACACGGATGTGGTTACCGTTAACGATCAACTCGCTCTTTTCAACGTCAGCTTCGATAGTACCCTGGAACTGGCCGTGCATAGTGTCATACTTGAGCATGTAAGCCAAGTAGTCAACTGGGCAAAGGTCATTGATACCAACAATCTGAATGTCGCTACGAGTCTGAGCAGCGCGGAATACGAAACGGCCGATACGACCGAAACCGTTAATACCTACTTTAATCATAATTTTTTGTATAACTATTAAAATGGTTAATATTCTAATTGTCTTACAAGGAAGGTCGGAGCTTCTGCGGCTCTTCCCTTTTGCACCGCAAAGATACAAAATGATTTTTGTTCAAGCTAACAAGTTTCGTGTAAAAAATCACAAGGAAAGCATCTTTTTGTAAGCCTTTTCTCTCGTCCGCCTCTGAATGGGCGCACGATTGTCAAGTAGACTTATGAGAATATGGGGTTTCATGGCTAAATTTGGCGTACGAAACTCTAAAAACACGGAGCACCTTATAAGAGTATTCATCACACACAGCCTGGCCACCGCTCGTGCGCCGTAGCTTTTCCGAACAGTTTTTTAATCACCCCACCAGACATTTCCAAAGAATATCACAATATTTCTCAGAAAAAATAAGTATTTTTGCTCCTACAATACATATTATCCCTTTCAAGATGCAACAGAAAATCATTATCCTCGATTTCGGTTCGCAAACCACGCAGCTCATCGGCCGCCGTGTACGCGAACTGGACACTTTCTGCGAAATCCTTCCATACAACAAGTTCCCGCACGATGACCCGTCGGTTATCGGCGTGATTCTGTCGGGCTCGCCCTACAGCGTCTACGACCCTGAAGCCTTCAAGGTGGACTTGTCTGAGATTCGCGGACGTCTGCCCATTTTAGGCATTTGCTATGGTGCACAATACATGGCACACACCTATGGCGGAAAGGTGGAACCAGCTGGCAGTCGTGAATATGGCCGCGCCAACTTGACGGAGTTTGATCATGCAAACCCGCTTTTCGAAGGGTTTGACGATAACTCACAGGTATGGATGAGCCACGGCGACACCATCACTGCCATTCCTGAAGATTTCCACTGCATTGCCTCCACCTCTAAGGTACGCTATGCCGCCTACCAGGCCAACGATGAAAAACTGTGGGGCGTTCAGTTCCACCCAGAAGTATTCCATTCTCTTCAAGGCAGCCTCTTGCTGAAGAACTTTGTGGTCAACATCTGCGGTAGCCGTCAAGACTGGAGCGCAGCTTCTTTTGTGGACACAACCGTTGCAGAACTCAAGCAACAGTTGGGCAACGACCGCGTAATCCTCGGTCTTTCTGGTGGCGTTGACAGTTCGGTTGCAGCCGTATTGCTCAACCGCGCCATCGGCAAAAACTTAACCTGTATCTTCGTTGACCACGGCATGCTCCGCAAAAACGAGTTCCGCGATGTGCTTCACGATTACGAATGCCTCGGTCTCAACGTCATCGGCGTTGATGCTTCTGCGAAATTCTTCAAGGAGCTGGAAGGCGTGACGGAACCAGAAAAGAAACGCAAGATCATCGGCAAAGGATTCATTGACGTCTTTGATGCCGAAGCACAAAAGATAACCGATGCCAAATGGTTGGCACAGGGCACCATCTATCCCGATCGCATCGAGAGCCTCAACATCACGGGCAAAGTCATCAAGAGCCACCACAACGTGGGCGGCTTGCCCGAGAAGATGCACTTGCAGCTCTGCGAACCGCTGAAATGGCTCTTCAAAGATGAGGTACGCCGTGTTGGCCGCCAGCTTGGCATGCCAGAGCACCTCATCACGCGCCATCCGTTCCCAGGCCCTGGCCTTGCCGTGAGAATCCTCGGCGACATCACGCCAGATAAGGTCCGCGTGCTCCAGGATGCCGACGATATCTTCATCCGCGGTCTGCGCGAGTGGAAGGTGAAAGACGAGAACGGCCAGGAAGACTCCTTATATAATAAGGTATGGCAAGCTGGCGTTGTTCTCCTCCCCATCAAGAGTGTCGGCGTAATGGGCGACGAGCGCACCTACGAGCGTGCCGTTGCTTTACGTGCCGTGACAAGCACCGACGCCATGACGGCCGACTGGGCTCACCTCCCATACGAATTTATGGCGAAGGTGTCAAACGACATCATCAACCACGTCAAGGGTGTCAACCGCGTTTGCTACGACATCTCTTCAAAACCGCCTTCAACAATCGAGTGGGAATAAACGTCCCCTTAAAACTCTAACGATCAAAGACAACCGCGCTCGGAAACAGAAAAATCCCTCCGCAATCCAATGGATTTTCGGAGGGATTTTCGCATGGTTAAGTAGGTGTTCAAAATTAGTTTATATTGAATTGTCGTATTATTTTGTTCCTACAGTTGCCTTGAAGAAGGAGCGTAGCGGGCTACGTGACTGATGAAAGACAGCTGTAGGGGCAAAAGAATATGGCAAGACAATATAAGGCTGTGGGCTTCCTGCATGGATACTATAAAATAATTTTGAATACCTACTTACGCAAAGACAGAGGGCGCTCTGAGCCCAGAACGCCCTCTATTTAATAGCTCCGCAATCAATAAGCGAAAAGCGGATACTGCTTCATCGTTTCGTTAACACGCTGGCGAACAGAGGCAATCACCTTTTCGTCCTCTGGAGCGTTGAGCACTTCCTCAATCATCTCAGCGATTTCAACCATTAGGTCTTCCTTGGCACCACGCGTGGTGATGGCTGGAGTGCCAAGGCGGATACCCGAAGTCTGGAATGCAGAACGGCTATCAAACGGCACCATGTTTTTGTTGACCGTGATGTCGGCTGCCACCAAAGCGTTCTCCGCCACCTTTCCCGTCAGTTCTGGATATTTCGAGCGAAGGTCAACCAGCATAGAGTGGTTGTCCGTTCCGCCGCTGACGATGGTGAAACCACGCTTCATCAGCTCATCGGCCAAGCAGGCGGCGTTTTTCTTCACATGCAAAGCATACTCCTTAAACTCAGGTTGAAGTGCTTCGCCGAAAGCCACAGCCTTGGCGGCAATGACATGCTCGAGCGGACCGCCCTGAATGCCGGGGAACACCGCACTGTTGAGCAACTGGCTCATCATCTTGGTGACTCCCTTTGGCGTCTTGAGGCCCCACGGATTTTCGAAATCCTTGCCCATCAAGATAATGCCGCCACGCGGACCACGCAAGGTCTTATGAGTGGTGGAAGTAACGATATGGGCATATTTCACAGGATTGTCAAGCAACCCCGCAGCAATCAGTCCGGCAGGATGCGCCATGTCGACCATAAAGATGGCACCCACCTTATCGGCAATTTCGCGCATGCGTTTGTAGTCCCATTCACGGCTGTAGGCCGAACCGCCGCCGATGATCATCTTCGGCTTGTGTTCGAGCGCCAAGCGCTCCATTTCATCATAGTCCACACGTCCCGTCTCACGGTTCAGATTGTAACCGATGGGGTTATATAGGATGCCCGACGTGTTCACGCGCGAACCGTGAGAAAGATGACCACCATGATCAAGATTAAGCCCCATAAAAGTGTCGCCCGGTTTCAACACGGCCAAGAACACGGCAGCATTGGCCTGCGCTCCCGAATGCGGTTGCACATTGGCATACTCTGCATCGAAGAGTTTCTTGATGCGTTCAATGGCGAGCGTTTCAACTTGGTCGACAACGCCGCAACCGCCATAATAGCGTTTACCAGGATAACCCTCGGCATACTTATTGGTCAGCCAAGACCCCATGGCACGCATCACTTCGTCACTGACAAAGTTTTCCGACGCAATGAGTTCAATACCGCGCAACTGGCGCTGGTGCTCCTGCTCAATGAGCGTAAAGATTTCTGTTTCCTGTTTCATGGTTCATCTATTTATGTGGTAAATATGTAAGTTCTAAGTAGGTATCTGAGAACATCTCCGGCCGTTTTAAAAAAACACTCCCGCTGTTGGAAAGAAAGCACATGCGCCATAGCATACCGATGATCGGCACGCTATGGCGCATCTTTATTTCTTATCAGCTGTTCACGAGTTTCACGTGTTCCAGGTTCTGTTCCTTCTCGCAATAGTGGCAGCGTATCACGCCAGCCTCTCGGTCTTTCACATGGAAAAGCGTCGGCATAGGTTCGTTGTTGGTGATACACTTCGGATTGGCGCACTTGACGATGCCCTTGATATCTTCGGGCAAAGTCACGCATTTCTTCTCCACGACCTCAAAATCCTTGATGATGCAGAGCGAAACATTGGGCGCAACAACCGAAAGCAGATTGAGCTCGGCGTCAGAAAAATATTTGTTCGACACCTTGATGATACTCTTGCGTCCCATCTTCTGGCTCTTGAGATTGTAGCCAACCATGATGGAACTTGGTATGTCCTCCAAGTGCAGCAGACGCACCACCTGAAAGAGTTTTGAACTTGGTATATGATCGATTACCGTGCCGTTCTTGATGGCGGCAACCAGCATTTCTTCTTTCTTCATAGCTGTCTTATCCTATAATTGTTTTGTCGTTAAGCACTTCCTCCAAAGAAATACCGAGAGAATCACAAATCAAAGCCTCACGGGCGAAAAGACCATTGTGGGCCTGCTCAAAATAATAAGCATGCGGATTGGCATCCACGTCATAAGCAATCTCGTTGACACGAGGCAGCGGATGGAGGATGCGCATATTTTCGCGGGCCTTGCGGAGCATGGCGGCCTTGAGGATATAAACGTCTTTCACGCGCTCATACTCCATCAAATCCGTGAAACGCTCGCGCTGAACGCGGGTCATATACAAGATGTCGGCACCGCTGATAACGTCTTCATTGAAGTCTTCGTGTTCTTCAAATCTGATACCATTTTCCTTGCAATAGAGTTTATACTCTTCCGGCATGGCCAGTTCTTTGGGCGCGATGAAATGGAAAGTAGGGTTGAAATGGCGCATGGCCATGATAAGAGAGTGAACGGTACGACCGTATTTCAAGTCGCCCACCAAATAAATATTCAGATTTTCGAGCGTTCCCTGCGTCTTGTAAATAGAATAGAGGTCGAGCATCGTTTGAGAAGGATGCTGGTTGGCACCGTCGCCGGCATTGATGATGGGAACGGGCGACACCTCACTGGCATAGCGCGCAGCCCCCTCCAAATAATGGCGCATGACAATGATGTCGGCATAATTGCTCACCATCATAATCGTATCCTTCAAAGTTTCACCCTTCGAAGAACTTGTCACCTTGGGGTCTGTGAATCCAATGACACGAGCGCCGAGGCGGTTTGCAGCCGTTTCAAACGAAAGGCGCGTACGCGTTGACGGCTCGAAGAAGAGCGTTGCGACGACTTTCCCATCCAGGGTTTTCCGGTTGGGATTTTTTTCAAAGGCCTGCGCCATCTCTATCAGATACATGATTTTATCCTTGGAGAGATTGGCAATGGTGACAAGACTGTGTTTCATACCTATTATATATAAATGTTTTTTGTGAATGAAACGGCTGCCTTTTTTGTAAATGGTAAACCATTACTTATCCATGATTCTTTCCGACAACGACTTATGGCAAACCTGCCAAACGACGCATTGCCGGCTCACGTAGCAACCAAGCAAATTTAAGGATTTATTTTGAGAAGGCGGCACTGTCGCGACATTTTTTTTGCAGGTTATTTTCTCAGATTTCATTTTGCACGTAAATATTTTAGGTTTATCTTTGCGGTGTCGTATGACAAACCTCTAAAATTCCAATGAGTTATGAAAGAATTGAAAGGAACACAAACCGAGAAGAACCTCCAAACGGCTTTTGCCGGCGAATCTCAAGCCCACACCAAGTATCTCTACTACGCTTCAAAGGCAAAGAAAGATGGCTACGTACAGATGGGAGACCTCTTTGAAGAGACCGCACGCAACGAAAAGGAGCATGCCAAAATCTGGTTCAAACTCCTTCATGGCAATACCATACCTTCAACGGAAGAAAACCTCAAGGATGCCGCTGCGGGCGAAAACTATGAATGGACCGACATGTATGCCGGATTTGCAAAGACTGCCCGCGAAGAGGGCTTCGAAAAAATCGCTGCAAAATTCGAAATGGTGGGTGCCATCGAGAAACATCATGAGGAACGCTACCGCAAACTGCTCAAGAACATTGAAGACAAAATCGTGTTCAGCCGCGACGGAGATGCCGTATGGCAATGTGCCAATTGCGGACACATCGTTGTCGGAAAAGCCGCCCCTGAAGTCTGCCCAGTCTGCGCCCATCCGAAAAGCTATTTCCAATTGCTGGCTGAGAATTACTAAAAAGCGATTACGGCAGAGGCTGTAGCCCCTGCAAAGAGCCAACACAAGCGAGGCTGCGTCGTAATTATGTATTACGGCGCAGCCTCCTATTAGTTATACTCAAAAAAGGGTTTAACAGACAGCTATAACTCCCCTATCAATCTACTTAAATCATACCATAAGACCCACAACATCTTCATCATCCATTATACAAGAGACTTGGTTATTCGTCATGGTTTTTTCTTGCAACTGAATCCTTTCACTTTGCGTCCAGCCCTTGATTCGCCTCTATTCTGAAATCACAAATTGAGTTTACTTAAAACTATTACTATTCTCCAAATCAAGTATCAGTTTTTCTTTATCCTCATAGCTATCCATATTCATGCTCTGATTTATCTGCTTCTGTTTGTTTTGATAATGAATAAACAGGAGCGCCATGTTCAATAACAACAAATTCCTCACGTATGTGTGTATTTTTAAAGCCCTCTCCATAGGCAAAATATTGACGAAATAATCAAAATCTGACTATGTTTCTCATTTGTTTTGGTAACTTTGCAGCCAAGGACTGCGAGTCCGCAACAATCAAATACGCTTGAAGAGATCCCAGTGTTTAGTGAATAAAGTAAACATAGTGCATTCAACGATTATTTGACAAAACTTCAATATGGCTAAACTTAATAGGATACGAGTGGTTCTTGCAAGACGCGATTTGAACAATAAATGGTTGGCAGACAAAAATTGGGCAAGAACAAGGCAACCATATCTAAATGGATAACCAATACCACCCAACCCAACCTTGAAACGCTCATGCATATAGCAAAAGTTCTCGGAACACAGGTAGATGATTTGTTGCAATTTGAAGAGTTGCCAGAGATTGATACAAGCGCAGTGAAACCATTGATAGTTTACCAACAAAAATCTATGGCGTATGAAGCAGTTCTACGAAACATACATGCTTGGTGATGTAAAACTTTCCATACTGTTGGAAAGAATTGGCAATACCTAATTACCTCATCTAAAGAACAAGATAACAACAATGAAAAGATTCACAATACAGCAACTTCAACAGATGCGAGAATCTGAAGACCGTGTTGAGTTTAAGGCGGGCGAAGGAGGCAACGTTTCCTACGATGGACGCGGCAAAACCAATCCGAAAGATCGTCGCCGTTGCATACTTGGTTATGTTATCGCCCTTTGCAACGAAGGAGGCGGTAGGCTCGTCATAGGAATGCACGACAATTATCCGCATCGCGTCACTGGCACTCGCCAGGTGCAGGATGCTATAGGGCAGTTGGAATCAGACATCTATCGTGACACCACTATTCGCCCTGAGATATATGAACTTTATGACGAAGACCGTCATCGTGTGCTGGTGATTGAGGTTCCATCTCGCCCTATCGGCAAGGTCTTCAAGTTCGAGGATGTACCATTGATGCGAGTTGGTGAAGAACTCAAACCAATGTCCGATGCTATGTATCTCAAGATTCTACAAGAGTCAGAACCAGACTTCTCAGAGAAGATTTGCGAAGGACTTTCCCTTGAAGACCTTGATGAAGAAGCGATACGTGTGATGAAACAAGGCTATGCACAACGTTGGAACAAGCCTGAATTTGAGAGCACACCAACATTGCAAATACTCCATGACTTCGCTCTCATGAACAAGGATGGTCAACTAACCAATGCAGCCCTTATCCTTCTTGGTAAATCAGAGGCAATCCGTAAGTATTTATACTGTAACCGAGTGACCGTTGAATATCGTCTCTACCACTCCATGATTGAATACACTGCACGTCAGGAGTTCCAACAACCATTGTTGCTAATGGTCGATTCTGTGTGGAACTACATCAACCAGCCTGCCAGTAACCCATTGCAACACTACAATGACGGCTTCCGTATCGGCGACATTCCTACCTTTAATCGTGATGTTGTAAGAGAAGCAATCCTCAATGCATGCTGCCATCGCGTAATGTATATTCAAAGTGATGTGGTTATCAAACAGTACCCCGACCAACTTGTTATCACCAATGCTGGAGGCTTCCCCGTTGGTGTGGATGTGGACAATATCCTTACAGTCAACAGTATGCCACGTTGCAAACTTATCACAGAGGTGTTGCAGAAGGCTGGATTCGTTGAGAAGAGCGGACAAGGCGTTGATAAGATGTTCTACCATTGCCTAATGGATGGCAAGCGTCTGCCCGACTATTCATCAACAGATGATTGGCAGGTATGCCTACGCCTTCCTGGCGAAATTAAGTACCCAGCCTTCATGCTCTATGCTCGTGAGCTGCAGAACGCTCGGCCTGCAAATAACAAACTCAACGTCTTCGACCTCCTTGCCCTCTTCCGCGCCTCTCAAGGCGAGAACCAACGCCTTACAGACGAAATTACGCTCCGTAAACTTATCGAAGAAGGACTACTCATCTCTACAGAAGATAGCTATAAACTTTCGGATATATATTATGAAATCGCCAAAAATATTGGAACTATCGAGAACTACCGAAAGGATGACACGATAAACACCCCTATAAATGATACAGTAAAAACAGCACAACTCACTGAAAGGCAGCGTAGGCTTTACGAAAAAATCAAAAATGTCCCGATAAATGTCCCGATAAATGTCCCGATAAATGTCCCGATAAATGTCCCGATAAACACAGCAGGCCTTGCAACAATGTTTAATGTTTCCGAGAAGACAATCAAACGAGATCTCTACGTTCTTCGTGATTTGAATCTTATCCAATATGTTGGAAGCAACAAGACAGGACATTGGGAGATAATCCAATGATTCTTAATAGGCAATAAAAATACAAACATGATAGTTGTCAAGATAAAACCTTGTATCTTTTAAAGCTTCTGCATAACTTTGCATCTCCGCTTGGAATGTTCATCCGTGTATTCCCGTCTAATAATAAAAGATGCTCCACAGTAAAACGACAACCCAAGGCATACAAAATTTCTCTAAGATAACGGAACAACAAGCAGCACATTCCAATTATCAAAGCACTGTAATCCCAAAAATCATGTCCACTAAGAACGCATTTTTCATGACACTCGCGGCGGCAGCCGTTGCAACAGCGGCAAACGCCCAAAGCCCAAAGACCGGTATTTCCGGTATGGTAAAAGACTCCATCACCAACACGCCAGAATCATTTGTCACCATCCGACTGGTTCGTCCGGGCACGGGAAAAGCCATTGCCGTTGCAACAAGCGATGAAAACGGGCGCTTTAACATAGGCCGCGCCACGGCTTCGGGGAAATACACCCTGGAAGTGGTGTGCATCGGCAAGCAAACGTTGCGCAGAAACGTATCTGTCACCAAAGGCAAACTGACCGATCTCGGCACGCTCCTCCTGAAGGAGAACGAAAGCATGTTGGGACAAGCCACCGTGACTGCGGAACGACGCCTCGTGAAAGCCGAAATCGACCGCGTTTCTTATTCCATGAAGGAAGACCCCGAAGCGCAGACCAACTCCTTGCTCGACATGCTACGCAAGGTGCCAATGGTCACTGTCGACGGCGAAGACAACATCAAGGTCAACGGCAGTTCGGGCTTCAAGGTTTACGTTAACGGAAAGCCCAGCCAGATGATGAGTTCCAACCCGTCGCTCATTCTGAAAAACTATCCGGCTTCTGCCATCAAGCGCGTTGAAGTCATCACCGACCCAGGCGCGAAATACGATGCAGAAGGCACCTCTGGCATCCTCAATATCGTGACGGATGCTGAAACCCGCACACAGGGCTACACCTTCTCGCCCAACGTGAGCATCAACAATCGCGGTGCGTTTGGCAGTCTTTTCGGCATGACGCAAATCGGCAAACTCACGCTCTCGCTCAATTTCGGCATGGGCAGCAACAAACAGCCACACAACCAGATGGCTTCGGAACGCGAAGCTTACAACGATGCCGTCAACCATCTTTTGCGCTCCAACGGCGAAGTCTTCGGACACGGCGTCTACAAATTCGGAAGCATCGACGCCAGTTATGAGTTTGACGAACACAACCTCTTGACCATTTCGGGCGGTCTGCACGGCTACCGCGGGAAGAACTACAGTTCTAACGACTACGCGATGACAACTGCGGATGCCGCTCCGGTGTATTCCTACAATCTCTGGAGCAGAAACGACATGGTTTATGAGGGATATAATTTCTCGACCGACTATCAGCACACGTTCAACAAGGAAGGCCAGACCCTGACGCTTTCCTACCAGATGAACACCTCTCCGAGTTCAACCAAGACGGAGACTTACTATAACGACATCGTCAATGTGCCCTTCACGCTGAAGGACCGTTATGCTGACCCCGACAGGCATTCGGCAGAACACACGGGACAGCTTGACTTCACCACGCCTTTCGGTAAACACCAGACGTTCTCCGTCGGAACGAAATACATCTTCCGCCTCAACCGCAGCAACAGTGAGGAACTGTCGCGACCGAGCAACTCGGGCAACGATTTCGTGCGCGACGAAGTCAACAGCATCGACTATCGTCACCGCACAGACATTCTTGCAGGCTACGGCGAATATTCTTTAAAACTGGGCCCCGTGAGCACCCGTGCCGGATTGCGCTACGAATGGTCGCGCAACCACGTGTCATACCCCGATGGCAAGCGCGAAACGTTCAACGCGACATTTAGCGACCTGGTGCCTTCCGTCAATCTGGCATACAGTCTGAAACCGACCGTCATGCTGAAGGCTGGCTACAATCTGCGCATCGGCCGTCCAGACATTTCATACCTCTCCCCCTACGTTTCACGCCCCACGGCGGAATCGCAGAGCTATGGTAATCCGAACCTCGACAGCGAAAAGGCACACAATTTCGAACTGGGATTCAGCGCCTTCGGAACGAAACTAAACCTGAGCACCACGTTGGGCTATTCTGTTCGCACCAACGGACTGACGGCCTACACGTTCTTGAACGACAACAACATTCTGACCACGACCTACGGCAACATGCTGCACCAGAAATCGTTGACACTGAATGCCTTCATCAACTGGACGGTGGCCAAAGGAACGATGTTTACGTTCAACTGCAACTGCAGCTACGACGACTTCAAGGCCTATCGCTACTACAACAACGAGAGCGCAACCAACAACGGATTTGGCGGATTTTTCTACGGAAGTCTCTCGCAAACGCTCCCCGGAAAGTTCAAGCTCACGCTGCATGGCGGCGGCGGTCCGAAGCGTCCTTCTCTGCAAGGAAACGGAAGCGGATTCAACTTCTACGGCATGTCGATCAGCCGCTCCTTCCTCAAAGAAGACCGCTTGACACTGACGGCACAAGCCGGCAACTTCATCCACCCGAAACGCACATTCCGCGAAGAGACCTACTCCAACGATTTCCGTTCTTTGAGCATGAGCGAGAACGACTTCCTGCGGTTCGGCATCGGCGTACGCTACCGTTTCGGCAGCCTCAACACGTCGGTTAAGAAGGCCAGCCGAAGCATCGAAAACAACGACGTCATCCAGCAATCGTCTTCCAACGGTTCCGACAACACTTCTGGAAGCGGACAAGGTGGACAAGTCGGCATGTAAGTTTGGATGAAAGGATAAGTCTATCCCAACCATTTCTCACCCAACAACGACAAGCAGGCCAAACCTATTTACAAAGAAAATGACACCCTATCTCGATATACAACATCTCACCAAAAGCATCGGAGACCTTGTGCTCTTCGATGATATTTCCTTTTCCGTGGCTGAAGGGCAACACGTTGGCCTCATCGCCAAAAACGGTGCAGGCAAAAGCACGCTGCTCGGCATCCTTTCCGGACAGGAAGACTACGACAGCGGCGACATCACTTTTCGCAACGACCTGCGCGTGGGCTATCTGCAACAGGCACCACACTATGACCCAGCCCTTTCTGTCATCGATGCCTGCTTCAGTCAGGCTGGCGAACTGTCGGACCTCATCAGCCGCTATGAGCGCTGCCTGGACACGCCGGGAAATCCTGGACTGGCCGAACTGATTGACGAAATGGAAAGACGCGAGGCTTGGGACTTCGAGCTGAGGGCGAAGCAGATTCTGACGAAACTCGACATCACGGAGTTTTCAAAACCCGTGGGGCAACTGTCGGGCGGACAACTGAAACGCGTAGCACTGGCCAACGTATTGCTGACAGACCCCGACTTGCTCATCCTCGACGAACCCACCAACCATCTTGACATCGACATGATTGAATGGTTGGAGGGTTATTTGCGACGCAACAACAAGGCGTTGCTCATGGTGACGCACGACCGCTATTTCCTCGACCGCGTTTGCTCTGTCATCCTGGAACTTGACGGGAAATCGCTCTACGCCTACCGCGGTAATTATGAATATTATCTGGAGAAACGGGAGGAACGCATCGCCGCCACCAATGCCAACATCGCCCGCGCCAACAATCTCTACCGCAAGGAACTTGATTGGATGAGGCGCATGCCCTGCGCAAGAGGCACAAAGGCACGCTATCGCAAGGAGGCGTTTGTGGAACTGGAACAACAGGCCAAAAGACGCACCGAAGAAAGGGCGGCACGCCTCGAAGTGAAGAGCGGCTACATCGGCAGCAAAATTTTCGAAGCGGAATATGTGTCTAAATCCTTCCCGCTGGAAAACGGCGGGGAGAAAGTCATCTTGAAAGATTTCTACTACAATTTCTCACGCTACGAGAAAATGGGCATCGTTGGCGGCAACGGCGCCGGAAAGAGCACCTTCATCAAGATGCTGCTCGGTGAAGTTAAGCCCGATGAGGGCCGCTTCGTGATTGGCGAAACGGTGCGCTTCGGCTATTTCTCGCAAGATGGCATGGCTTTCGACCAGCAAATGAAGGTGATCGATGCCGTCAGACGCATCGCCGAAACGATTGATTTGGGAGGCGGCCGCAAACTGACCGCCATGCAGTTTCTAACGCATTTTCTCTTTCCGCCAGCCCGCCAGCAAGACTATATCTACAAGCTCTCCGGCGGAGAACGCCGACGCCTGTATCTCTGCACGGTGCTGATGCAGAACCCCAATTTCCTGATTCTTGATGAGCCAACCAACGACCTCGACATCCCGACGCTGCAAATTCTTGAAGAATATCTGGCCGATTTCAAAGGCTGCGTGATTGTTGTCAGTCACGACCGCTATTTCATGGACCGCGTGGTAGACCACCTGCTGGTGTTTAAGGGCGAAGGCAAGGTGGACGACTTCCCCGGCAACTACTCGCAGTATCGTGACTGGAGCGAACTGAAAGAGAAGGAGGAAGAGGAAGCCAAGAAGGCCAACACACCGAAAACGGAGACCAAAGCCAACACTTGGAGGGGCGAGCAGAAGAAGCGCCTGACGTTTAAGGAGAAACAGGAGATGGCCGCCCTCGAAGTGAGCATCGAGGCGCTGGAAGAAGAGAAAAAGAAAATTGAAGAAGCGCTCTGCTCTGGCACGCTCTCCGTGGACGAACTGACGGAAAAGAGCAAACGCCTGCCGCAGCTGCAAGACGAGCTCGACGAAAAATCAATGCGCTGGCTGGAACTGAGCGAAATCGAGGGATAAAGCGGCATGTCAGATGTCATGGAAAACCTCAGGCAGACTTCCCGCTGCCCCTGAAAGGTGGGGTGTTCAAAATCCAGAATAATTTCGGCTCGTTTT
>ERZ1026858.1144-NODE-1144-length-13870-cov-6.538762_pt1 | contig 13870 bp, 25 predicted proteins | sample MGYA00380159_ERZ1026858 | MGnify/ENA primary metagenome ERZ1026858 (study PRJEB33269, sample SAMEA4719795) | human gut metagenome | biome: human-associated habitat; feature: organic feature; material: feces | place: Cameroon | collected 2013-10 ...
GCCCTCCGGCGTGATGAATGCGGCGGCTTGCGTTGCTGCGGCGGCTTGCGCCCGAATCTCGCGTTCTTCTGCGGTCGGGGGAACAATTACCGGAGCCGACATCCGCGCCCGCTCTGCCGCTTCTCTGGCGGCCTCTGCGTCCCTCTGTGCTGCGCGGGACTTCTCGCGGCGGGTATGCTCGCGGACAGCCTCGTTCACGCTCAGGTTGCGCAGGTATTCGGTGGTGCAGGGTTCGACATCCTCTCCGCAGTTCTCGCGGATAAAGTCGAGGTCGCTGCGGATGTTCTCGATGGACTGGCACAGCGTCTTTTTTGCTTCCGCAATGGCGAACGTCTTGTTCAGCCAGCGGTTGTCCAACAGGCGTTCAAACGGAATGAGAGCTTCCAACTCGCCGATGTTGTCCCGGTAGATCAAGCGCAGGGTAGAAGCCTTTTCTTCCTTTTCGGCGGCCTCCACAGCCTTGACCTGTGCGTCAATCGCTCCGGAAATCTCCTTGCATTTGCCCTGCATCTCCTTGATGCTCTGCTGGAAATCTTCCAGCGGCTTCATGTAGAGCTTCTTCGCTGCCGTGGCAGCAGATCCAAGCTGCTTATCCCAGCCGTTGACCTTTGCCCGGTCCTCCTTGGCGCTCTTGATGCTCTCCGGGGTGTAGACCCGGCCTTTGTAGGCCGCCAGCATCTCGTCAAGGTTCCGTTCAACTTCGTCCTTGTTCCAGCTCATGGCCGGAATTGCCGGGCGTTCCACCCGGACGGTCAATTCATTCTCCATCTGTAAAAACCTCCGATTTTGTGATATCATCGGGGTGATGGGGCTTTCAAATTCCATCAACCCTTGCAGCCTGTCGGTGTTGGCGCACCGGCGGGCTTTTTTTTCATGCGTCCCTCCGGTTCTGCCGGTACTCCGGCTCTTGGGGGCGGGCGTGGGTACGGTTAATCTTGCCGTACTTGCGCCGCTTTTCGGCTTTCTCCCTGTCCTCTGCGGCAAAGCCCAGACGAGCCAGCAGAACAGCGGCCAAAATCAGCATCAGCGACACCGAAAACAGCGTGCCGGAGATGTATCCGGTGGTCTGTGCGGTGCCCTCTGCACCCATAGCTGCGCCCATTCCAACGCCGCCCAAAATGACAGCCAGCCAGTAGTAAGTAGTGGATTTGATCTTCATGCGGATTCTCCTTTCTCAAGTGAGGGAAAAAACAGTTCCCCGATCTCATCCTGTCGGATGTCCAGCAGTTCACACATTGCTGTGATCTCTGCGCTTGTCCACGGATTGTGCCCCTGCATCCTGCCGCTCATGGTGTCCCGGCCAATGCCGATATACTTAGCGACTTCCTGATCGCGGTAGCCGCAGCTGTGGAACCGGCCCCGAAGTTTCCAGTACGGAATCTGCCGGAAGGTGCCCTGTAAGACCTTCATCATGCTTTTTCGACCTCTTTTCTTTGATGTGTGCTAGCCGTGCAGGCTGGTTCTTGTCCCAGCGGGCTTCCCGCCAGTATTTTTTCCGTCCGTTCATCAGGCGGTCTCCTTGGTGCTGACCTTGCGTAACGGCGGCTGCTCCGGGTTGTCTCGGCTCTTCTTGTAGTGCTCAACGTCATCAGCGAGGAAGTAGAACTTGCTCTTGCTGCCCTTCTCTCCGTGAGAATAAGCGTCCAGCAGGCCCTGCTTCCTGAGCTGAAGGACCCTTGCCTGACATACGCCAAGAGCTTTTGCAGTTTCTTTGGTAGTGTAATACTTCGACACGATATCGAATCTCCTTTCTGTAGGTGGCTCCCACGACCTTGCCCGGCTGGCTGCCGGGTGGTTTCGGCTGCTGCCATGCAGCCATCGTCAGGCGGGCTTCAAGCAATGATGTGGGACTTCTTCATTTTCTGTTCCTCCTGTTTTGTGGGACGCTGTTTTTCTGCTTTTATGATACTACTTTATTGCAGAATAGTAAATACCTTTTCTATATTTTTCCTGTACTATTTCTGGATTTCTCTAAAGAAAAGCCAAAAAATACCGGTCGCGCCGGTTTCGCCCATCAAAACAGGGTTTGCTGCCCGAAATCCTCTGGGGCCTCAGAGGGAGGCTTTGCGGATCTGGGTTTGTAGATACGGGTTTGGGTCAAGACATCAATCTCGCAGAACTGGAAGCCCCTGCAGTGATTCAGCCGCCGCAGGGCAGGGCCGTCCAGCATCTCGTCTTTGTAGCTGCAATAGGCCAGATCGTCATCGTTCAGACAGGCGTTGCAGCAGTACCGGCAGTATTGTTTCATCGAGGTGCCTCCCAGAATCCAAAGGTTGCGGGAAGTTCCATCCAGTGGGTAACGCGGATCCCAGACCTACCTTCTGTGTTTTCTGGGTCGAGCAGGGCGTTCATTGTCGTTACGCCGCCATCCCAGCCAAAGGAGAAAATTTTCTGCTCGGTGTCATACATCGCAGGTGAAACATACTCCCCATAGCTTTCATCTGGATAAAATGGTGAGCACTCCAAATCCCACGTTATGACATTCACAAGGCAGGGCACGAATATCTCATCTTCCTTGTCAGGTTCAGGAAGGCGTGTATTGATGCTGACCCACTGTCCAGCAAGCTGACCCTCTTCGTCACCGGCTAAGAGACCGACAGGAACTTTCAGTCCAGCCGCGAACTTGGACAGCATCTTGGCCGTCGGGTTGACCCCGCCATTCTCGTACAGGCTCACCGTCTGCTTGGTCACACCCATTCTTTGGGCAAGTTGCGTCTGCGTCAAACCGGCATCCTTCCGCACCGTGCGGATTTTCTCGCCAATGTTTCCAGACATCATGATACCTCACTTCCTTAGTGGGTCTGGCATACGATGCCGAAGTCTTTTTCGATGCAGCTCTGGACAATTCTTCCGAGTGCTGCGCACTGCTCGGTAACGAGCGTGTGTCCATCAGCTCCCCAGTGGAACGAATATCTCTTCCCGCTATTCTCGAACACAGTGCAAGCAACGGTCCGGCCTTTCGTAAGCCTGAACATTGATTCGCTTCCGAAAAAGCAGCCCAAAGAAATCAGATTCAATTCTTGTCCGTCCTTGACTTTGAGGACAACGCAGATATCGTTGTTGATAACGACATCAACCATATCTTTCAGCTTCATATTTTCCTCACTTTCTGCCGATGACTTCCATGAGCAGATCCTTGTAGGTGTCACGCTGCGCACAGACCTTGATAAAGTTGTTGCGGTCTAAGTTATAAAACGACATTGTTCGTTCCTCCAAAAGCGCCCGTAAGGCCAGATAGCACAGCCATCAAATATTTACCGGGTGACGGCCTTTGCCATGGCATCCATCAGGAAGTGGCCGTTCATCACGTTGTTCCAATTGTTCGCCTGATAGTCCTTCGTGTTGCGGTGCGGTGCGCTATGGGTGACAAAATCGCTCATTGCATTCACCGCACCCCATGCGGTATTGCGGAATTTCACGAGGTCAGGAGCCATCATGCAGACCATGTAACCGTCCTTCATGTCCTGCACATGGCGCTTCTGGCGGTCGGTCATATCGTCCGCTTCCGGGAACAGGCTGTCCAGAATCTCCCGCAGCCGGGCATCGCTGACCGTGGTGTTTGCCATCTGGTCGGCGCGGGTTGCAAGTTCGTCCATGTACTTATTGGCCATGTCTAAGCACTGCCGGGACTCTACCAGCTTAGTGTTGATATCGCCCACATGACGGACGCTCCATGCTCGCTGCGCAGTATCCAGCGCAAGGTTCAGCGTGTTGTTGCAGACCACGCGAACCGGGGTCATGCAGACGCGGACGGCACCGGAGCCGTCATGCGTGTTGGAGAAGCACATATAGGTTTCGGTCTTATCCCCGCAGATTTCGGAATCGGGCAGCTTTGCCAGCAGCCAAATCTTCTTACCGTCTAGCAAGCTGCCAGCGGTCTCATAGTGAACATCGCCGCCGATCAGCGCATCTGTGAACGCGAAAGCCTCCGCGTTTTGGACGATGCGGTACTTGTTGCTGACCACGCCAAGAACCTTGTTGTCCGAGCTGCGGACGTTTGCCTTGTAGCCGGGAATCGGCTCATAGCCTCCGTTCAGCCACATATCGCGGGCCTCGACCGTCCAGTCCAGACCGGCCAGCTTCAGCGCCTCTGCGCTGGTGGGTGCTTCCTGCACCATGGTTCCCAGACCGTGCCAAGGCTTCTCCCGGACATAGAACATCGTTTCAACATTTGCAGACATTTTTCATACCTCCGATTATTGATTGTTGATTGCGGTGGTTCCCGCGACCTCCCCAGCTGGCTGCTGGGTGGTTTCGGCTGCTGCCGGACAGCCATCATCAGGCGGGTTAGTTATGCGTTCATGAGGTTTCCGTTCTCCAACTTGACCTTGTTGCCCCATGCAAGGCTGTTCAACCAGCGGTAGTCGCGCTTGCCTTTGTACTGGATGGGAAACTCATGGAAAGATTCAACGTAGTTGACGATCTGCTCTTCGGCGGTAAAGACTTCCTTTGCGGTGTAGGTGCCAACCGTCTCATGGTCTGCTGCATAGCTCTTGGTGAGAGCAACGGACGGAGAAACGTGATAGGCGGCGTTCTCGTAAGTGACAAAGCACTTGTCGTAGACCTTCAACAGGTTCTTGACCTCGTTCTGGATGGATGCGGGTAGTTCGTTAAAGTTCTTCATGTTTTTTACCTCTTTGTTATTGATTTATTACTTCTTCGGTGGCAATATCTTTGTAGGAAGCAACTATTTTTCTACTTTTATTATACTACTTTATCACAGAATTGTAAATACTGTTTCTAAACTTTTTTCTTTCTTTTTCTGTTTTTTGTCTTTCGGAGGTGTACTTCATGGGCCAGACAACAGGTGAAAACCCCATCCAAAATGCAGGGAATATCGTGAAAATTCGAGAAATCGCAAAAATGAGGGGCCTAAAGCTAAACTTTATCAGTCAGCAGATTGGAAAGAGCAATGGCTATCTTTCAGAGATTTCTGGCAGAAATGCTAATGTTCCATCGAAATATCTACCTGCTATCGCAGAAATCCTTGGCACATCTGTTGAGTACATAAATGGTCTCGTGGATGATATAGACGATGGCCTGACAACGTCACCGCTCGATGTTGACTATGGCTCATTCCAGTTTGATAGATTCTATGCCCTTTGCCAAAAGTCAGGCAAAACACAGGCTCACCTATATAAGATGGTCGGCATGCCGGACAAAGCCGGAAGCAACCTGCGCCGGACGAAGAACGTGAAGCCTGAAATCCTTGAGGTCTGGGCGAAAGAGCTGCACACGACCGCTGCATACCTTAACGGCGAAACCGACGATTCTTCCCCTGTACCTGCTCCGGCTGCCCCTGAGCAAAAAGAAAAGCCCAACGCCTTGGACGGCATTGAGCTTGATATGGCAGACTTGTCACCTGAAGATGTTGACCTTTTTAAGCGTATCCTTGCAGCCCCAGAAGCGAAAAAGAATGCTATTCGGGAGTTGCTGTAATTTAGCTGTTTAGAATATCGAGGATTTTCTGACGAAATGCAGGGTCACTCTTTAGCTTTTCGATGATTCGACTGATTTCGTCCGGGCTGAAAGTTGTGTCCTGCATTTTGTTTTATCCTCCTTATTATAGTGTGTGAGGTGGTACGGTATGGCGCGTGGTGGACGACGAAAGGTTTGGATTTGCGATCAGAGAGACCGCGCAAATCAAAAATGGGTAAAGAGTGTTTGCAAGGCGGTTACGCCAAGCAAGCGGACGCAGCGGGCTTTTGTGAAAGCGATGCTTTCTTCAACTTCTTCATCGTCCGCAAGAAAAAAGCAAAGCTATGAGCAACCCATTGTAAATCAGAAGTACAAGCCGGAGCCTGTCAGCTGGGAGAATGCAAAACCAAGCAACAAGCAGCTTGCCGGGTGTATAGCTGTCAGCGCTGTATGCACCTATCCTGTTTTTGCAAGCGGTGCATTTGATGGAAGTGCCGCCGGATTTGCTCTTTTGCCTTTTTTCTTTGGCATTCCGTTCCTTGTATCATTTCTTGTTATAGTGAACTACAACAAAACACAATACCGTGTTTCATTGGATGAAGCAAAAGGTGCGGAAACTGTTGAAAACGAGGACGAAGCGGTACAAGAGGTTATTCTGAACGCCCAGAACGAAATCGACAAGCAAAACGCATCCATTTTTATGGGGCAATTTAAGGATTCTTTGTCCATCATGCAGAAAACGTCAGACCCAAGCACATTCTTTTCCAGATTTGATTTTGCGCTTGAACGTCTGGACGACATGATAGAGCTAAAGGAAAAAGGCTTCTCGTTTGCCGGTGATCTATACGGTATGCGTGAGCAGACAAAGGATGAGGATAATCTTGCAGACACGGTAAACTGTCTGATTGACAATTCCTACAAAAAGCAACTTCAGAAGCTTTCCACTTTAAAGACGGAGCGCGGAAAAACAAATTCTAATCAAAGATGGTATGCTTCTTTTGAGCCGTTTTTTGACAGGATGCCGATGCGCTCAAGGACATATCTTGATTTAAAGCTTGAGGAACTGAAGGAGGTGTGACCATGGATCTGTTCACCGCATTCTCCATCTGTATGGGCGAGGAGCCGCCCATACCGGAAGAAGAGCAAAAATATTATCAAGAGCCATCGTATTACAAAGACTATGCGCCGTCCCTTGCTTTGGACGCCGTGAACGGTGTAAAACGTGTCATTCCTTTTGCGGAGCAAGCCGCAGCAGAAAAGCCATCCGAGCGGGGTCTATACCGTGCAGAGATTGCGCTGCTCAAATACTGCTCCTATGGTACTTACCCGCACCCGAGACACGGATACCCGGGGCTGTGGTGGTATCAATATGGAATAAAAAATGTTGGTTACCACCTTCAAGCGCTGGAAAAGCGGGGTTTTATCCGTATGACTGATAAAGGCAAGTACGCGCTGACTGATACAGGACAGGCTGAGTTAGAGGAGAATAAAGACGTACTTGACAAGTAAACTTGTTTACAACTGCATTTTACAACAGTTTGGTGTAGTCGTCAATCGATTTTAATGGCGAAAAAAATCTCCAAAAATTTGAGATTTGCGCTGAATCGCGCGATTTACGCGCACTTTTAAGCGAAAAACGCGCGGTTTACGCTGACTTCGCGCAAAATATGCGCGTTGTTACTGGTTGCCGGTGTCCAGCTTCTGCATTTTTTGCAACAACTGAGCGGCGCACTCTCCGCCGGGGCTTACCGCTGCGGCGCGCAGGGTGTGCAGGCCTGTGATCTTGCGGTTGGCGTACATGGCGGCAAGGGCTTGCTGCTCCGGGGTCATATCAACGTAACAGGCAAGCGCGGCACGGATGTGGGCGCAGAAACAGGCGGTCTTGTTTTTGGTCATGGCTCAATCCTCCCAAGGCTGCGGGGTTTTGGCTGTGCCGGTAAGCACGCTGGCGGGCATCCCGTCAATGATGGTCATTTCCGGGTCTTTGTTGCTTGTTTGACCGTTTTTCATTTTGTTTTCCTCCTGATTTTTGGTAATTGTGTCAACTTATGTACCAAATTTTACCATGAGAAAGAGGAAAATGAAATACGGATAAAATTTGTCGAATGGCGCGGATTTTTTCTGCGCCATTTTTTGCTTATTTCACGCAATAAAATTTGTAGGGGGAGAAAGGACAGTATGAGTTATTTTACGGCGAGCCAAATCGGGAAAGCACTTGCAAAAGCACGGGTGTCTGCGGGCTTGAGCCAAGTAGAGATCGCAAGGCGCATTGAGAAGGGAGAGCGCACCGTGCAGAGCTGGGAAAAAGGATGCACCAGCCCGGACAGTGACGAGATCATGGACTGGTGCACGGCGTGCGGGGTTTCACCCATCACGGTGTTCATGGAGGTGATCCACCCAGATCTGTACACAGCGCCGGATGACGGCAAGGCCGACGATGAGCTAAACGCGGAGTTGTGCCGTCTCGTGGTAAACCTGCCGCCGCTGACGAAAAGGCTGCTTCTCTTCATATTGAAGGGCAGTCACGGCAGCAGCCCGCCTGCTGTCATATCGGAGATAGCTGCAAACCTGCACTGCCCTCTCAACAATCGCGTCAGCGTGTGCGGGACCATCATCGACCAGTACACCTTTGCCCAGATCAGAGGGCTTGACCCATGTCCGGACGACCCTCAACCGCCCATTGACGATCTGAAGATACATTACAAAGCCGGGCGCGCTGCCGCTGAAAACGGCGCTCTTGGCTATATAGGGCGACGAAAGGAGTAAGCCATGAAATGCGTGAGACCATGCTGCCGGGAAGCGATCCCGGATGGTGCTTCTTTTTGTCCGTTGTGCGGGAAGAAGCAGCCGGAAGCCGCCCCGCAGCAAAGAAAAAAGCGCAGCCGTCCCAAGGGCAGCGGCACAGTGTACTCTTGTGTATGGAGGTGGATTTTATGAAAAAACGGGTCAACACGGCATTTTGGGTGGAAAAGGAAAAGCGCTGGTGCATCGCGGTTCAGAAGAACGGCACCCGCAAACGGTTTTATAGCAGCACGCCGGGCCGAACAGGACAACGGGAAGCAAACGCAAAAGCGGATGCATGGCTTGATGATAGCATCAGAGACGGAAAAAAGAAGGTCAGCGTCCTTTATTCAGAGTGGGTGGAAGAGCTGAAGCTGACTTGCGGGACGTCCTATGTGACACAATGCCAGCGTTATGGGGACTGCTATATTCTGCCGACCTGTGGGAATATCCGCATTGACGAGTTAACCGAGGGCGATCTTCAAAAGGCCATTGACGTTTCGTTCCGGAAGCGCTCACAGAAAAAGAACCAGCGCAAGCCCATCTCAAACCAGCCGTTGAGTCGAAAGACGCTTATGACGATCCGGGCTGCGGAAACCGCCTTTGTCAAGTGGTGCCGAAGGAACAAGTACACGACGCTCCACCCCGACCTGTCTATCCCGAAGAATGCTAGGATGGGGAAACGCACGATCTTGCAGCCCACCGCCCTGAAGGTTCTGTTTAGCGTAGACACCCGCACCTACTATGGAAAGCTGGTATTTGATGAATATATCTACGCCTACCGCTTTGCAGTTGCGACCGGCCTGCGCCCCGGTGAGTTAATCGGCCTATGGTACGGAGACATCAAAGGGAACACGGTCAACCTTCGGCGCAGCATCAACGTGCACCGGGAGCAGACCACCGGAAAGAATGAAAACGCCATCCGCTCTTTTGACATGGGCAAGGAAGCACGGGATGCCTATGAGGCGCAGGTACAGCTCCTAAAGGCTCAAGGCATACTGCTAAACTACAATACGCCGCTGTTTCAGATTCCGTCAGAGCATACGCTCTATCGCCGCTGGGAATCGTATCAGGAAGCAAACGGGCTTGAGCCGAAAGTCTCACTTTACGAGCTGCGGCACACCTTTGTCAGCGTTGAATCAAGCGTCCTGACTGACAGCCAGCTAAAAATGCTGGTTGGTCACAGCAAGAACATGGACACTTCCGGCGTGTACCATCATGAATTGCAGGGCCAGCGAGAAGATTTGGCAGCTGCAACGACCGCTGCATTCAAGAAGGCTCAAGGGTGATTCTGGTAACACATTTGGTAACACTCTTTTTTCTAAATGTAAAAAAACGAATTGGGCATAACCCAACAAAGCCGAATTATTCCTTCACTCTTTCATCATCCCGGATGTATTTTTGACGACAATCAATCGTTTTTAATTGTTCGACTCCCATCGCCTCCACCATGCAAAAAGGACGTCATTTCGTTGAGAATTGACGTCCTTTTCTTTACCGTGGTAACTTTTTTGGTAACACACCGCTGAAAAACAGCTTTATAAACGCAAAAACAGCCCCGAGGAACCGTCAGGACCCCCGGGGCTGCTGCTATGTATGGCTTTTTTAGCTGGGAGACTTACTTTCCATGTGCCTTCAGCCTATTGGGCATCGTCACTCAGACAAAGAGACGATCTTCCGCATTACTAGCTCATACTCTTTCGGGTACACCAGCTTTATTGCGTTCATGTGTCTGTCGAGCACCTGCATCAGACCGCCGAAAGGAACAGAGCTGGCAGCCGCCACAAAGTCGCTTTGTGGCTCCGCTGCTGTGGAGTACGCCGCTGCATAAGTCGCGGGCGGCAATGCCTGGGTCTGCGTTTCAGGTGCGTGTGCTTCTTCCAGCTCGTCCCGCACAGTGCAGAGGGCAGCAAGCTTCTCCACGCTCTGCCAGTCCGTTGAACCGCATTTCAGCTTGTGAATATGGGTGTTGATCTCGTCAATGTCCATGCCTGCCGCCCCCTTTCTTATGCGTTGCGTAAGATGTCAGCTGCCCGCTTGTAGGCATCGCGCTCTGCGCCGGTGGCGTCCTGCATCATGTCCTCGATGTCAGAGATCATACGCTCACGGCCATCGCCGCGCGAGTAGTGACCGCGCACATAATGCCGACCACGGTTGGCGTAGCTGTTGCCCCGGTTGTAACCGTTTCCGGCGTCGCGGCTGAAGGATCCGCGCATGTCAGCTTCCCACTCGCCCGCACGGCTGTACTCGCCGTCCTCCAGCATCATGATCTTGTCGATGTTCTTGATGGTGTCGGTCAGCTTGTGCACGGTGTCCAACACGCGCTCGTTCAGGCCGTTCTTGGCATCGCGGTTGTACTCGTCCAACTCCTCGCAGAGCATTTCACGCAGATCATAGAGATTCTTACTCATGTTGTACTCCTTTCTTATGCTACCCGCTCAACGATCAGATTGCTGTTTGCGATGCTGATTGCCTGCGTGCTGGTGTTTTTGAGTGCCACGGTGACGCAGCACCCCCGGGGGACTTCCACGAACACCGCCGTAAAGATGTTGCTGTACTGATCCACTGCCGCCGGGGTGACGATAGCGGTTGCGCTGTTGAGAGCCTCGCCGCCGACAGCCAGCGCCACGGAGATAGCGCCCACAGTGCCGCCGGTAGGGATGGCAATGTTGCCGCCAAAACTCACTTTAAACAGTGCCTTGCACTGGTTCGTAAGTCCACGCAGCGTCACATTGCCAGCACCTGCTCGGTGGTTGATGCAGTTTGACCCCTTGATAGCGGTTTCGGTCAAGGGAAGATTCTGACCGGTTGCCACGGTCTGGATTGTGGTAGAGGTAAATTCAGCCATTATTCGCGTCCTCCTTTTCTGCACAGACCCCCGCTTTACTTGCGTAGATGTTTTTCAGCACTTCCATGCAGGAAGCTGAAAAGTCCGGTCGTTCAGTGTCCAGCAAAGTCCGCACGATTGAACTGTATACGCTCAGATCCATCATGCTCATTTTGTTTTTGTCCATGCTGGCCAAATGGTCAACAAACTGCTGCTTCAAGTCTGTTACGGTCATTTGAATGCTCCTTTCATAATAAAAACGCCGGGACTACTGCCCCGGCGCTCTGGTTTGCAAAATCAGCTCAGGGGCTGAACAGGCTACAAATTGTAGTCAGTTGCCGTTATTCGGTTAGGCGGCGCAACCGTTGCAGCCGCAACCGGTGCCGCAGTTACCGTACTGGTAGGGTGCGGGTACCGGGAATGCGGGCACAGGGCGCGGATTGTAGTAGGCCAGCTGACCACTCATATAGGCCTTGAGCGTTTCGTTCTGGGCTGCCTGAGATGCCGCAAGCTGTGCTGCGAACAGCTGCTGACCCTGCTCAGCAATCTTTGCGTCCTTTGCTTCGATGCGCTGTGCGGTCAGGGCGTCAAGGATGGCGCGGGCGTTCTGGTTCTGGTTGTCGATGATGTCCCGGGTGGTGTTCTGCACCGTGTTCCGGGTCTCGCAGGACTGGGTGGCCAAATTATAGTTGACGCCCTGAATGGCAGAGCGGTTCTCGCAGCAGCAATCCTGCTGCTGCATCTGCATGGCAAACAGCTGCTGCATGAACGCCGCCTGCTGGTTTGCGCGGCTGATCTCTGCGGACATAAAGCCGTTGCTCACGGTCTGCTGCACGCCGTTGACAAGCTGCGCCTGCTGGTAGAAGCCATCACACATACCGTTGTTGATACCATCCATCTTGCGCTCGATGTTGGCAAAATCGGAGGTCAGGACGTAGCCGTCAACAACACCGGCACCGGTGTTGCCATTGCCGCCCCAGTTGCCGCCCCAGCCGCCGCAGAAGGCAAACAGGAACAAGATGATGATCCACCATGCGCCATCATTGCCAAAGCCAAAGCCGTTGCCGCCATTGGTGTTTGCGGGCTGAACAGGCATGGTCAGAACCGCAGAATCGGAAGAAAGAGACATTTTTGTACTCCTTTCGTGTGTTTTGAATGATTTTTATGCTTGAACCGTGGCCACGGTTACGACTTAATGAAGAAGCTGTTGAAACTGATTTGCCATAGTTTGAAGCCAGTTCAACTGATTTTGCGATATTTTGCCGGATTGCAGCAGCTTTTGCACCTCTGCTTTCGGATCGCCCTGAAAATTCGCCTTAAACTGCTGGTACTGCCGCATCATCTGACCGAACTGACCCATCGAGTTCGGCATAGTGGGCATACCGCCACCCAGCGCGTTAAAAAGAGGATTTGGCATAATTATTTGACCTCCGTTTCAGGTTTTGTAGGCTCTTGCTTTTCAAGCGCCGCACAGCGGGCTGCCAGCGCGTCAAACTCTGCCCGAGTGACAAACTCCACGCCGGGCTGCTGCGCCGTTTGTGGCGGCGTTTTTGCGGCTGTGGTGCGTTCCTTGTAGTCAAACACCCGGAGGGGAAGCGGCATACCGCTTGCATCGGTGCTTTTGATGTAAAATGCGCTGTTTTCGCTGTCCATCAGGAGCACGCTGTTTCCTGCGGCAACCATGTATGCTTTTGCGCCCTCCTCGCCTTGCACCCAAATGATGGACGGTGTGCCCTGCGTCTGCTGCGCCGCTTGCCCCATCATGGGCTGCTGGTAGGCGTTCTGCCGCAGCTGTGCAAGCTGATCCGGCATTGCCTGCCCATAATAGCCTGGCTGGTATCCGTATGGAATGTATGGCATCGCTTAGTCCTCCTTGTACCAGTAATATATCGGGCACTCTGCGCCACTGTCCCAGCTATCCATCCACTCGCCATTGATAACAGCCAGAACGTGGCCAGAGCAGCCCAGGACATAGGTCCCGCGCGGGTACTCCATTGCAAAATCCTCCACGGTGTAGCAGGTGGAGCAGTCTGCCTCGACAAGACGGCGCTTGAATCCGCGCTTTTGGAGGTACGCGCCCCATGTGCGGTTGGCGCTTGGCATATCGCCCAGCGCATAGCCCATCATGGCAAGCCCTACATACGCCTGCTCCCAGCTTTGCCCGGTGGCAGCTGCAACGGCTCGCACTGCACAGTCTCCGACGCTGCTGCCGCGCGGGTTGGGGTTGAACTTGTGCCACATGAGCGCCCCCTCCTTTTGCAGTTATCGTACCAGAATGCAGCACCGGGAGAGACAACGAACGTCAAACGAAGGACAAAAAAAGAAAAGCGCCCACACGGAAAAATCCGCATGAGCGCTTAACTATTAAAGGACTTCGCATTGGAAGCAAAACTAAAATATCACGTTTCGGCTTGCAAGGCAAGGGTTTCGACAAAACTAGTGCAAATAAAACAAAATCCCCCACTTTGCCTACAAAGCACCCCGCGTGGCACGCAGGACTTCGGCAAAGCAGGGGATTTCAGATATCCGCCCTCTTGTGCTTCTTCGAGAGGCCGGGTGGATTTGTTGATGTTATTTTACCACAATCAATCTGTTACGACAAGAACCAGTGCGGGGCCGTTGATGCTGACCGCTGCGTCCTGATAGGGCTCGACAACAGTCGTTTCCACGCCCTCGCGTTTGCGAAGCTCTGTAATAAGATTGGCGGTCGGAACATTTTCGAGGTTCACGGTGAGCTCCTTTCGTCTAGCTTTTCATCAATAACTTTCAGCCGGTAGCCTATTGCCGTCCGACTGTAATGTGTCTGTGCTGCAATGTCCGGCAGCGGAAGCCGCTCAACGTACC